>Ga0126339_10000020_pt1 | contig 47955 bp, 28 predicted proteins | sample OrbTmetagenome_2_FD_92532 | JGI IMG/M metagenome (GOLD analysis project Ga0126339, IMG submission 92532) | Coral microbial communities from Petempiche,Puerto Morelos, Mexico - Orbicella T R C metagenome | ecosystem: Host-associated > Invertebrates > Cnidaria > Coral | place: Petempiche,Puerto...
AGACCTCCTGGAGCTAGCAAACTTTCTACTTTCGATGTTACAGTGGATGAACCAAAGTCACAATGCCGCAGTGAACTACTCCAATAGAAATGCAAGCAAGGTTAGAATATTTTTAATATCTTATAAATTTTACATTGACGCAAATTAATCAGTTGTTGAGAAGAAAATACGATTTGTTTTATGTACCTTCATGAAACTTAACGGGCGTTACGTTTAAGGTGGCTGACAACAGTTTCCGTCACTTTTCCAACAGCTGTAGTTTAATTGACAAATCAATACTGGCACTGTTTATCAAGTGATGCAGCTACAATATTGGCATCACATAAATGCCCAACCATAACAGTACAACCTGTTGAAAACTCCCTTAATTTTAGCCTTAAGTGCTTATACGCTCCGTGACCCCCACTTTTTGTCAGCGAATTGTGATAAGCATGGAAAGATGCAATTTTTCTATGGAGGGAGCTCAGAGCCACCTTAAATGTTCGAAAAGTGCTGGAAACTGTTGCCAGCCACCTTAAGAACTCACAAGTTAAATGTGGTGTTTTTCCCTTTCTCTTCTCTGCACAGATAAGATTGGAGTGTTTTGTAACCTTTTGATTCATATTCATCTTTGTTTCATCTTCAGCCAACACCAACCAGCAGATTCGTGTTGAGCTACTTTGGGGCTGTTACAAGTGCGGTCACAATTGCTGTAAGCTCTGATAATTAGCTTTCTTATTCACAAGTTGGTTCAACATTAACTTTTTCCTTACCATGTCGATACATTGTCAAGCAAAGAGGTAACGAGAATGAAGGAAAACATCAACTAAGAGATTATCTTGATTTGCAGTATGTAGTTGTCAGAATTTACATTGAAAAAAGTTTTTTTGCTTAGAATGACGTATTTTGTAAAATGACTTGTCATTTGACTCGCTTGATTACCTTGATGAGGCCAATTTGCTTTCAGTCGTTTTCTATCTTAGCTGAAAATATAGAGACAACCTTCAAGTCCAAGAGGAAACGGGAAAAATTCGCTGTTACGGTTCAAGTTTTTCCAAAAACCTTTCTCGCACTTTCCCGAAGGTCGGAATTTAGTTGAGTCCAAAACACATGGTATGGGTCAAAATGATAAGAAAAAAAAAATGTTACACTTTTCCTCCTCTTTCACAAGACTGATATCCAATCAGCCCCGTATTGGCATTTACTTTTGAATGTTCTTTTCCTAAAGCTAGGATTGACTACACTGGTTAAAAGAGCAAAGATTTCCAATTCTTCAATCAAAGCTTTACTTCAACGATTAGTGGCCTATCCTGCTACAGGTAAAATTAACACCAGCCTTTAGTTTTCCAACATTACCTCTGCCTTAATTCGCTAACTGGGCAAGCATTCTTGTGCTGAATACATGTGTAATTAGAGGAAAGTAAAATAACATGCTTTTATGAAATCAATCAGATATCAGGTAAGAAAAAATCAAAGCATGGCGACATGGTTTTCGCGCGCCTTCCTGCTGCGCGCTTGATGTTGCTGTCTGCTTTGAATTCTGATTGATTCGTTGCACTGTCTGTGCGCGCCGTGATTGGCTAGAAAACCGCTCTATTTCCCGCGTTTATGAAAAGTAAAATCGCTGAAAAGCGGAAAAGTCACGCCATGCAAAAATCATGCACGTTGCAGTCCGTTTTTTATCAAACATAAGCCAATTAACAAACAGACTTCAAGAAACAAAATTTTCTTCTCGTCTTCCAGCAACTGCGAACATCTGTAACGTGGTCCTGATGAGGAACCACGAGCTATTTACGGGAATTGAAGTGAAAGACAAAGAGGGAAATGTTGTGGGAACTTCAAAAATAGCAGCTCGAAAGGTACATATATATGGGCGTGAGGTCAATATGGCTAGATATTGGCCAAGATCTTTTATGGTGTGTCTATGGACAAAGACGGAGTCGAGTTCCATAAACACACACACAAAATGAACGAGGCCAATATCCAGCCATATTGATCGAACAAGTTTGGTGAATACAGGATTTATTAGGCGCTTTCTATTTAAGAGAAACTTCTCGTTTTGTCTTTCAGAAATGTTTAGGCTTTATTTGGGTTTTGGAAGACTTTTTTGTGTATGGAAAATTTAAGGTGCATAGTAAAACAAAAATTACAACTCTTTTAAAGCATTACGATGTGTAGTGCCGAACCAGTTCAACAGTCATTTAATAGTTTGTAATTTGGGGGCCAATTTTTTTTCCCCTCGGGTGGAGCTAGAGCTCATATCCCGGTGTAAATTATTGGAATTTCACAAAATTTCGTAGAATTAGTCGGAAGAGTGGCGTACATACAAAGCAGGAAAGCTAAACGTTAGAAGTGGTTTATTTCATGAATAAAGTGGTGACGTTCAAATTGTAAACCTTTCTTTGTGCATTTTTACTCACAGGCCGTGTTTGAAACAACTCTGACACGAATCCTTCTTCCGTTACCTGTTTTGGTTATTCCACCATTTGCCATGCAGCTTTTAGAAAGGTAAGATTCTCAATAACCAGAGTTGAGATTTCGAACGAAACCGAAGGTTATCGAGCCACTCGGAAACAATCGTCGGTTTCCGCAAATCGTCGGAACGCTTCCTGAAGGTTCCCGAAGAGTTACGGATGCATCAGATATTGTCCAATCAGAACCAAGACGATCCTTTGGACCTTTGTGCTAACATTAATAAGCTCTTGGTTTATTCAACACAGGACGAAGTTCATGGTATCACGTCCCAGACTCCACCTTCCCGTTCAAGCGCTGGTTTGTGTTGCAGCTTTTGGCTTTGGTCTTCCTCTGGCAATCGCGCTCTTTCCTCAAACATCTGAGGTGAGAGTGTAATCCTTATCCAATGACTTGGGCCCAGTCCACTCTAGGCCCAAGGAATTTGAAAACGGAGCTTTGTTTCTCCGGTTAGGCCTTCCGTTCATACTAATCCGTCACGAAAAACGGAGCTTTTTCAAAACGCTCTTCAAATCGGAGGAATCTAAAAACACCGGCGTTGCGTTTTAGTTTGGACCGCCGAAAGCATTTTGAAAACGAAGCTTGTGTGATGTACATTGTTGCGTTTTCAAATTCCCCCGGCGTAGTGAGGACGGAAAACATTTGATGCGTTCGCAGAGTGAAACCTCCGTTTTCAAATTCCTCCTACGTAGTGTGGCGAGGCCGTACCTCAGTAAATTACGTATTGTGCACATGTAGCAATGTGGTTATTTTAAGTAGGAGTTTTTAAGTTAGAGTTTAAGTTTAAGTTGTCTTCACATCTGCGGAATGTGCGAGTTTTTTTCTAAAGAAAACGAACGCTTAAGGTCTGTTTTTCAACCCTTTTACCATTCGGAATTTTTCGTTTAATACTCGAACAGTGTACGACTCTTGTTATCCAATGAAAACAAAGCACGAGCACTCGTAAACTTTCCGATAGTTTTGACGTCAGCATTTTAGCGACAGTGAAGAAAACCGGAAAACCTGGTGATAGTTCATGTGCGAATGCTTTGCTGTTCAACTTTTGTGTTTGTTTTTGTTACTTCAGGTTTCACCGGCTGATCTCGAACCAGAAATCCAAATGATGACAAAAGAGACCAAGCTTTTCTACAACAAAGGACTTTGAAATCTACCAACAATGAAATGTAATAGGTGTTTTCTTGATTTTAATCAACAATGTAAAACTTGAAAGGAAAGGGTGGTCAGTTATTGGTTCCGAACTCAGTAATATTTGTACTTAGGTTAGGGACAAAAAAAATTTGTACATAAGTATTAAAGTCTGATCTTAGAGCTCTTTGAAATTCAATATAGGCACTCACAAGAAGGGTAGTCATTATTTAGGGGGTAGTGGAGGGGCTTAGATAGGTATCGTGCATTAGTTTTTTATAAAAGATGCAGTGGTTATAAAATCTAGTCAAGGTGAACAAAACATGGTTAAGAGTACCAAATTTATATTTTCTGTCGTTGTTTAAGTTGCATCAAATTATCAGCGCAGATGCCTCTGAGATTCCATCAAAATATTCCATACTGATGACGTAGTTCTCCAGAGTTCCGTGTTGTTCTCTGATTGGCTGTCGCTGGGTCACGATGTTTTCCGCGCAATTAACCTCCAATCAGAGACGCGAGATGGTTTCCTAAAAAGCTGCGCCGTTAATTGAATCTTTTCGTTCCAGTCTTTTCAGACGTCCCTCGAGCGAGGGAGGAATTGAGCAGAGACATGACCTTAAATCTCACAAAGGGCAGAAAACTGAAAGCTGACACTTTTAAATGGTAGTGCATGTACATGTAAGCAGCTTTAATATAGCAAGTCGGTGATTTCTATACAAATGCGGGAAGAGATTCATTGCCAAATGTACTTCGAATTTTCAAGCATAGAACTTCATTTGGTTATGAAAAACACTTGCAGTTTATTCGGTTTTCAAATTCCCTTTTATTTTACAAAAATATTTTCGGGATCAAAATTCTCTGATGAAACAAGATAAATGCACAATCGAAGCTCAAAAGCGGCCCAGTTTAAGTCAAGCCGTGTAGCTGAAATCTGGAAGCGAGCATAACACTGGAAAGCTGAAAGTTCGCAGGGAATTCTCCATCGTTTCAAGCCAGTTGTTTTGTTTTGTTAAAAGCCTTGAAATTCTTTCGGTACCAGGGACACAATGGTTGAACGCGCGTCCACTTCCCTTCTAGGAGACCTGGGAGAATTCTTTCTTCTATTATGGAGTGGCCGGCGTCTGTCCCTCGGGTGATTCCGCTAAAACAAACGAAAGTCATTTTCAGGTGCATAAGTTTGCCCGAAAAAATCTACGCTATGTGTCTCTGGAAGTTGCTTTTCAGAGAAAGTCATTCTTGGGCATTTTTGGTAAAACCAAGAGGAGGGATGGTTTGGTAACCGATTTCTTATCCAGTGATATCGTTTTCTAAATCTAAGAAATCGCACGGGTTATGTTTGGTTAGCTCGAAATAGTCTGTCCTATGGCTATCGAATGTACTTAAGAAGTTGCACGGGTTATGATTAGTTAGTTCGAAATATTCTATATCCAATGGCTGTCAAGTTTGCTTGAGGAATTACATGCGCTGATTGGTTAGTTCGAAATATTTCGCTATGATTGGTTAGCTTGAGTTAAGACCTGTCTTGTGCCTACCGTACAACTGGCATTATATTCTTCCTCGGAACTGTCCGTCTCGTTCTCATTGTCATCATTATCTTCATCTTCTGTGGCCCACACGTCATCTTCATCGCACGAGGAACTCTCCTTGGCTTCACCTTCTTCTTGGCCCGTTTTATCCTCATCGCAGAAATGGTCTTTCTCTCTCTTATGTCGGGGTTCTTTATCACTTGATCCGGAAGCCTTTTCTGTTTGTCTTTTAACTGCTTCGTCGTAAGAAGGAGGCGCAACATCCTTCAAATTTTAAAAAAAGTAATTTTAATTTACAGCGCGAGTTCTCTACTACGTTTAATTTTCGCACTTTACACAATTTTGTATCTTTTAAATCAAGAAAATTTATGTCCCAGAAAAAGACGGCGGCTTACATAACTACTAGAAATGTTAAAGAAATTGTCCGTTCGAATCTGTGAGTATCAGTCGTCGTGAAAAAAACCCCCACGAAATTGAGCTGTAGTACATTGTCGCAAAAATTTCGGTGTAACTTGAAAGTAGCTTAGAGAGGATGAACTCTCAAGCTAGAAAAGAGTTCTTTCTGATCTTAAAATAAGCTTGTCTAGGTTTTAGTGCTATTCGACAAATCCTGTCTCTACTTACTGGTTCACGTTCCAGCAACTGACATTTTGAGTACAAAAAAAAAATGTGAATGATAGCGCTGGTAAAACTTTCTCTAAAATGCTTCAAAACAGATGCGCAAATTGCAAAGCAATGTCACATAGATCTTACCTTGATATCTTATGTCTCCTAATATTAAATAAAGTTGAGATAAAAAGAAACAAAGAAACAAAGAAAGGGGAGCGGAGAAATAATATGGAACGCCGCGAGAAAAACAAAATATGAACAAACATGAACTTAAGCTTTCTCTCACTCTAATTTGAGCAATAGAAATGCACAGGTGTTTTCCGGAAATATATGGCACGCGGAATTGTTTTTTGCAGACCCTTTTGAATCCTTTGAATTACATTTCTGCTTTCTCAGCTTAAAACCCCACCGTAGACGGATATAAATTCGTTTGGTAAGTGATCAAAATAGTAGAACAATACTATACTAGCATACCGTTTTCACTGATTGGACCGTTTGAGTTGTCGGAGCAATAAATGGACCACTGAACGTCTGGTGAAAGTAATGTGTTCCGTCGGGACCCACTGAAAAATTGACCATATTGCCATAGACAAGAGAGGAAGGCGAATTCTCGCCAGCAATATGGATCCATTGTGGATTGAAGTAATACTGGCCCATATACGAATGATTTGGGACGTAACTCATGGTGTTTTCTCGCAGCACTGTTTTGTCTGCGAAATTAACGTTCCTTATTTACGTCGACGCATTCAAACCACAACTAGTGCGTGCGTACGACATCACAATCAGCTCCAGAGCGCGCGGCCAAACCGCGTCATTCGCGCGCGCATTGCTTTTTATGCCCAAGATCATTTTAACAATTATTCCACGAGCGTGCGTTGGATATTTATAGGTTAACGCACTCATTGCTCGTGAATTATCGGGATTTACCTGTACTCGTTCACTAACAATGAACAAGAAATTTCAATACCGCACTCGGTGAAGCCTCGTGCGGTATTGAAAATTTCGAGCTCATTGTTAGTGAACGAGTACAGGTAAATCCCGATAATTCACGAGCAATGAGTGCGTTAACAGTTTTATTATTCAAAATGAATACACTGCACAAACAAACACTGCATTGAAACTACAAAATTTGAGTCAGCCGAAGCCATGGTGTAATGACAGTGGTGCGTTGAATTTACACCACGATTATTACGCCCCGATAATGACCTCAAGGTGGTTGTCTCGTCACAACCTAGTATTACGTGGTACAAAGCAGCCAATCAGAAAATCGGAACTCGTACAGTGTATGAAAGTTGAATAGTAAATAAACAATAGCCTCCATTTGGCGCGAAAATATGCTCGGATATTGTCCGCGGACATTCTTTGTTCCGACAAGCGAACAGTTTTCCTGGAGCGAAGCTCGAGGAAAACTGTGAGCTTTGAGGTACAGATAATATCCAAGGACAAATATCCAAGTATATTTTTGGGGCTAAATTATCCTTCAAATATTTTTCGCAAAACGCGCAGTTTTGAAAATTTTGGAATATCACTCAAATATTCTCCAGTTTTAGCTGGAGCCGTATTCAGTCACGTGACGAGCTTAGACCAATCGCGCGCGCAATAAAAATATTTGATGGATTATAAGAGATGGTAGATAGTCAACGAGGCGCGTAGCGCCGAATTGGCTACAACCATCTCATATTCAACAAGCGCGAGCGGAATAATTGTTTTAGTAAAAACGCCCCTAAAGTATAGAAAACTAGGTTAAAAGTGACATAAAAACCCCCCAAAATATCACGCGAACGCTTACCATATTTGTATCATAACTCATGATGGCTAAGCCAATGGAAACTCTCGAATTCCATTATCAGTTTTTAATAAATAAACAATATTCTTCATTTGGTGCTAAAGATCTTGTCAACTTTGTCGGAATACATCTACGCAGAGGAGGAGGAGGGGGGAGAGGGGGGAGGGGGGTCGGTCTGATCCACAATAAGGCTTCCTGCTCCGACGAAAACGTGATAGATCTGCCTCGTTCCCACTCGCCGTTGCATTACGTCGGTGAAGAGCGGGAAACAAAGAGCGCGGTGCTTGATGGTTACGTTTCGTTGCATTTTTCCGTATAACAGGCCCACAATACCGCGGGCAACGCGCTTTAACTGAACAGGGAAGGCGGAAGACGAGGTAGCTAATAGATTACGACCATGGAGTTTTTTCTTTCGCAGTTTGATTCTCATTGGACATCATATTGTGAGGGGGGTGGACAATCGTCTGGAGAACAAAATTTTATTTCACCTTTAAAAGTGGGTGTGATTGTTTTGGGGTGGGCAATAGACTTGCCACGAGTCGACCTTTGCCTAATCCTTCGCTTATTCATCTCCCTCGAGCGAATCTTCGAGCAACGTAAGTCGCGACACTAACAGGACAGGGAAGAATTACTGAAAAGGACTGTTAGAAAGTCTGGGTGGGCAATAGCTTGTGCCAGAATTTTTGACATCAAAAGTCCAAATAATGATAGTAAAAAGCACTTGCTCGATTTTTTCCATGGCTCTTCTTGCACTTTTGTTTTTCACCAGTTTTAGCGGTGAAGGATTTCTTTTGGAATTTGCCCAACTCCTCCCCTACTAACCCTCAAAAAATAATGGTGTCACTAAGTCAACCTTTACGCACGGGTTACGGACGGTGGACTGGAGAGTTGAGTGACGAATAAAATGACCGAGGGAGACTGGTATAATACAACTTCAGCACAAGATGCTACGACAGTCATTTATTTCAAGGTCAATACAGAGACCAGGTATCATGATTTTAAAAACACTGCAATCAATTAACAACATTGCAAACAAAGAATAAAACTCTCAAGTAAAGACTTTCTTTCCAACATTAGAAGCCATTCCTTACAATCCCAGCAAAATTGAATTTTAGTTTAAAAAAAATACAAAAAAGATTAGTCTACAAATTGTAACAACTTACCACCGGAACACGGAGTCACGCCTATGGTGCACATCCTTGCGTGACTCCGGAACGGGTGTCACGCTACAATCTACCTGTCATGAATTAGAGTCTGTTTTTGGGATAATAACAGACTTGAGCAAAGAAAATGTCAACCTGGATACAAATGGATTTGTAACGTTGTGATGAAGCTAAACGCCGCAAATGATTGTCACAAGGAAATGTAATAACTATCTACTGTAATAACTCCTCTACCCCCCCCCCCTAAGATGTTTGTAACCCCTTCGAGGTAAAAATTGAGAAGATTTGAAATTTCCGAAAAACAAACACGACCAAAAGAAAGTAATGCTCACTAGCACCTTATCCAATGGTTACACACTAGGGTTTTATCCACAAACTTACAAGTTTGGTGTTAGAGCAACCTTGGAACATAATAAACAGTACCACATGAAAGTACTGCTCAATAGCTACCATTTGAATGGTCACACACTAGGGTTTCATCCACAGACTTCAAAGTTAGAAACACTTTGTAAAGGAAACTAAAAACGTTACTTGAACATATTGCTAAATAGCTCACATGTCATTGGTCACATAGAGGCATTACTACCCATACCAAGCCAGCCACTCATACAGTTAAAGAGAACTACAACCGGATGCCAAGTTTGACTCTTAGAAAGCAAGGGATTTAAACATTGAAGGCAAGTAATGAATGCATGGCCTATGTTACTTCCATGCTTTCCACAATATTCTAGATCGCTAAGTTAGAAATGAAATTAAACCTCCAAATAAATATAAGCACTTCAGAAGACATATAAAAGAAATGGTAGCGCTATTATCTATGTAAGCCCTCTAGGTTTGTCACTTCAAATATTAACTGTCATCAATCACAGGCAAAGCATTCAAAGCAATTCACAACCTGGCTAATCAGTTTGTGTTATGGTTGAGTAAAATGTAAAACTATAGTAGTAAACTTCACTGCGTTAAAACCAAGCATTCATCTCCCTAATTCTCATATTTAGAGTACAGAAAATCATTAAGTATGGGATAATGTCTTCCACCAAACAAGAGAGAACATCAGAAGAAATGTACAGGAAATTAGTATGATTGATTGTGGGATGGACAGACAGTCAAAGCACCTTAGCTGGGTCGATTGCCCAACATTACTCTTAAAGGTATCTCCTTCTTCTATTTGATTCACGACAACACTTAACCAAGTTGGAAAGTTGTCTAACAGAACAGGTTCAAAACTGTTGTTGACTATTAAACTTGAAAAATTGCACAAGAGCACAAGAAGAGTCTATTTTTGCCAGCTGCAGGTTTGTCCAATTTAATTTATTTATTAATGTTTGCCCTGAATGTAATGAATGAAATCATAGATTATTTATGTCAAAACAGGTTAAACAGGCAAGAGTAACATATTAGATCCCTACTGTAAAATGTCATGTCTAAGGAAATATCTGTCAAATGTTGAAAAATAATGAAGGTAATAATATTCAGCCAGTGTTCAAGAACAAGCCATGCTCCCTTCATTTTGGCAATTTGTTTTATGATTCATTTTCAACGTGCAGGATCCAAAGGAAATGCACTTGGGAAATGCATCTTGATCGAATTACAAAATAACTTAAAATACAGTCAGTTCATCTGAGGAAAATCTATTTTGCAAGCTTCCAACGTCCCTAATTTACAACTACATACATGTACAGAATACAAATAAGGTTATTCTTATGTGAAAGGTGTAACACTAACTCTACAAAGTAAAATCTGCTAACAGTACTAAAAACATAGTGTAAAATCTGCCCCAGACTTCGAGCTGAATCTATTCAATACCAGCACTGGCCACCGAGTCATCACCGTCATTGTCATCCTCTGCTTGATTTTGTGTTGTCTTCTTCCGTGTCAGAATGTGGTCACAGCAGACAGGAATTCCATTTCCTAGCTCTGTGATTTGACCAAACGCGTGAGTTTTACAGTAGGAATTTGGACATTCAGAGCACAAGATGTTTGCTGTCTTGCCGCAGTCGTCGCAGAAGTGCCATGGACAGATCCACTTGCCACGAGTGGTGACATTACCTCCGAGGCAGTCCCTGTGGTAGCACTTTGAACAGCCTACCTTGTCGCACAGGAGAAGTTCACCACCATCACCGCAGATGTAGCATTCATCTTCGTGAACTGAAATTAGAGAAGAGGCTAGTTGGCAATCGTTTAGCTTCCAATACCTGAGCATGCATTCTGCAAGCAAGTCCAAGTCACAGAAGATGAGGTGTCTGTGAAGTGCCTCACACTCAGTGCAGAATAAAATCTCAAATCAAGAAAGCAAAGACAGCCAAATTTATAAATTATGTTTACTACTGTGCCTTTCAATAAAAAAGTCTCCCAGTCTCCCTTTGTGTTTTGTCGCTGTTAATCCCCAGGAGACAAAAGTTTACTTCAATGGGTTCAAAAGAATTGGATCCATTTTGCTTGTTTCTTTTTCTAAAGTTTGATTCATAGTTGTAGTAATTGTGATTTATGGCTGCCAAAAACATAATTGTTAGTTAGGGTTTGAAATTCAACATTCACATCTCACTGAAAGGCGCCCTGATATAGAGTTATTTTGCAGCCAAAGTTTACAAAAACTCTGCTGACTAGTTCTCTGCTTTTTACACTTATAATAGTGAAGATTTAATTGATTTATGATCATCATGAATTTACGGCAAGGTAGTTTAAATATCACCTTAATAACCTGACAGGTAGTGAAGCTCTTAAGTATGATAACAAGTAAAAATTAATAACAAAAATCATTTCCAACAATTTAACATCAGCTGATTTCTTGACCAAATCACTGACTTTTATCAGCAACACAGTGAAACATAGGTAGATCAAAAGAAAACCAAAGATACACTTTGATTCTGTGTGGCAGTCCACAGACAAAATAAGAACTGTAACCAGATTTGAAGCAAGATGACTAACAAGTTAATAAAAACACTTACATGTGTTTAACTCAAATAATATGTACCTTTTTATAAATATATTAATTACTTTTTTTTATAAATATATTAATAACTGTATTTAGTTATAGTTCACAAGTGTTTATTCCAAATGAACCACTTCCTATGACTTTACATCTTCTTTCTGAATCTTATTTGTTATTAAGTTTTAGCACACCTTGTCTATGCATTATTGTTTAAGGTCAGCCCTGATGGAAGTGGGCTATAGGTCCACGGCAAGGCGCTATTGAGAGGAGAAGTGCCCGTGAGTTTTATCGCTTGGTCAGTGGTGTTACAACTTGTGCCATGCTCACTACTGGCCTCAGGACGAACAGCTGGAAGAGGAGGGGGCCGCTTGCGATGCTCCGCGCACACTGGTGTATCTGAAGCCAAACAAAAATGCTTGCTTCAGTTACAGTGTTTTTCAAACAAATTTTAACAAGGGGTGTTGTTATAAAACAGGGAAATGTGGGACAATAGGCTGCTAAGATTCATTAAACAGTGTTTGAAAATGTTCCATTGAAAAATAAACATTCCACTGTGAATGTGAAGGGGGAATAATTTAATCCAAAGGTTGCAAGTTAATTCATAACTATATTTACTAGAGGGTCAGCTTTGTCATTTTCTAATGTCACGACTGTGGTTCCAAAGTACATTGCAGTATATTTACAGGATTTAGTGCAAATTAGTTTAAAAGGTTTAGTATCAAGCTTTTACACTTTAAGGTCATTACTCACTGTTAAAGTAGTTTTTATTTCAGGAAAAGACTGCTTAACACTGTTCAGGCTTAAAATGATAAACAGTTTAAAGCCATGGCTTGGAAAAGAAAATATAGAGTAATAATATCTCTATCATAATTAAAACTCTAACTTTCAATCAATATTAGACCATATACAAATTAAGCACTTTTTTAACAGTAAAATGGAAGATAAAGAGCTTTGGCAGCAAATTACGACCAGCTTTAATAGCTCTTTTAGAAATTAATTTAATCATTATGATTTAAATATAAATATTACCATAATTATGGTTAAAAAAATCATTATTGAAACAAAGTTGCTGTAAAGAATGTGTGAAATAATTATGGAAATACATATAAAATAGCAACTTACAAAACATTTTCACAGAGCTGTCACCCAAACAACTCCGTCATACTCACTCAGGGTTGTGGAAAGTAGCTTGCTACTGGCCAAAATCACAATCTATTATATATAATCTCAGTGGGCTACTCAACTGAGCAAGTGGCCTGATTCTTTAAAAATGATTGTAAAATCAGCCAATAACTTCAATTGTAAAGCTGCCTACTTTTAAAAATTTGCAACAACCCAGCTCTTTTGCATGTATGCAAGGTTCTGTGAGAATGCTTACCAGGCACATATCTAGCCAATCCACGATTCCAGAAATATTGTTTCTGATTTCCATAGCTTTACTGAACAATAACATTTGTGTTTTATCCTGATTACAGTAAGATCATTGCAGTAACCGTTTAGAGCCATAAATTCCCATTTCAACTTTTTTTTTTACGTAAACTTGGCACACATACCTTCTTTGACAACAGGCTTTTTGATTTTCTTCTTTTTTCTCTTGTCTCCTGCCTTTTTCGGTTTTTCATCTTGGATCTGGTTCTTGGGTCTCACTCCAAGAAAACTGCTGCAGTTCTTAGCACCACAGTGGCATTTCTTCTTTTCATTCCCTGTTTGAATGTTCAGAAAAACTTCAAACTCTCTATGTCCTAATATAACCCAATAATGCATGAGGAAAAAGTCATCACCGCGAATTTCCTTTAAACCAAGAAACTGTGGACAAATGCCTGTCGTGTTTCATCACAGTGTAATACGCGGCTTAGAATTTGTTATTTCTTAAATAAAGCATGACCGTGACGTCAGGTGTTTGCTTTATGATGCAATAATGAATTCAAACTGACCAATGGTAGCACATACAACTCCTTGAGCATTAAAAACAAAACCATCAGTAGTGGTCACAAACTGGTCAAGTATGACATTTTCAACCAGCAGACCACGATGCAAGATGGATGATCAAACTCACCTAAGCAATCCAGTTGGTAATCAAACGTCAGTTCTTCACCTGCCTTGATTTCCCGCGAGGCAAAAAGTCCCACCCGAACATCTCCATTGACCGTCCATTTCTGTGTCTCGCAGTTTGGATCACAGCTATGATTCATAAACCGCGACAGATTCCCCATGGGGCCAGCATCGATAATGCAGTCCTTGTCTATCGTCAGCATGTAGTAGTTTGTGATGTCTTCGCCTTTTCGCACACGTTCTTGACAAGTGGCCTCATCAATGAGCTCCCCAACATACTCGATGACAAACTGGCCCTTTTTGACATCTGGAATAGACAGAAAATAACAAAATGGTGTTGAGACTTCTCTTTAACGACAAAAAGTGGAAAATAGTACAGTTTCTTGACCAGCCAGTAACGCTTCTCGTGAGCTCATGCTGACAAAGCTTTGACAGCAACTGTTCTTCACTTTGTCCTGATGGCTTCATTTAGAATTCTCCAAACACTTAACTTGACAATAACAGGCAGTGCTTTGTCGGTTATTTACCAAACTGTATTTCCTGTTGTAATTTATTTTACAACATAAAATATTCTTCATCTAAATTGCATTTAATTTATTCATCAATAATTTTCCGTTGCCCACCTTCCTTGCATCGCAGCCCCCATCCACGATGTAATGTTCTAAATGGTTCACAATCAACATATTGCCTCTTTTGGAATCGTTGGTTCTGACAATTCTCCTTTGACAGGCACCGTGTTGGATTACACTCAAACTGCAGCATGCGATTCAGGCAGTTGGCCTCAGGACCACATGGGTTTTCACTATCTGGTGAGCAGTCGCATACAGGGAGCTCAGAAGGATCAATCAGCATTCGGACAGCTGTGGTGCATTTGTTTACCTAGGATAAGAAAAATAAGGAAAGTCTGCATTTGAAACTAGTAGCACAACAGGCTGATGGTAATCTTGGGTTTTCTCAGAGGCCAAGGAGAGAATACTTCTACTCCTGACAGACGGGATCCTAGTCAATTCTTGGGTTACACCCAGCATATTATTTGTCACTACCCATCTGTTCACCTGCGTGGAGTGGGGCACTCTTGAAGCAAAGAGCCTTGCCAAAGAACAGTTCATACAAGCACCATTTGATCTAAAGTTCAGGGCACTAATCAAATTTTTACAGGGCACATTAAATACAAAATTTGAGTTTTTTTACATTAATGTAAAACAAGAAAAAAATATGGAAATCTTCATAAGGAAAATATGATTCTTTTATCGACCATAACACAGAAGACAAATAACAATGAAATGGATGCAGGAAGCAACCAGCATTTTTCAATGCACAGAAAATAAAATTCACTGTCTAAATCATGCTCTGGCTTTTAAAAATGTGGAAATGAGTTGCTGTCTTCAAGTCAAGTACAATTAGCGTGTGCATACATGAAAGAATGAATGAAAAATTGTTGTTTGCAACTGTATGCATGTCAAACGTATGAATGTAAGAAAGAGAATGAATCAATGTGGATAGAAAGGACTTTTGTTTTCCTTGAAGACTTGAGCAACAAATTTCCTGGTATTTTATTTACCTCCCGAGGTTGCATACCACTGCCATGGGTACAGCAGGGAATGGTTCGCAGGAGGAAAACAAACCTGTTACAGTATACATTACTCGCAAAAAATTCAGATGATTAAAATTGCAGACAAAAGTGTCCAAAAATAAAACCGTCCAAACTATTTACAGCACAGTATAAAACTTTTACATAGCACCAAAGTTGCAATGCAATGAATTGATGGAATACGTGTCATTTTCTCGTCGCTGGAAAACCTTGAGGGTGTAGCAAAACTATCGTTTTCATTGATGTTGTTTCAGTCTAATTTGTGTTTTGTTCATGTACGATTACTTTAATGATTCTGAAATTTTTGTCGAACTTTGTTCGAAATGAGATAAAAAGAGTCAAAAAATTTAACGTTCGAAATAAAATGTCCGAAATTTTAACATCCAACATCTTTTCACCTAAATCAATAGCCACTGGGCTAATAACTCCTTAAATTCACGGGCTATAAACAGGTAATATTCATGTGAATTGATGGTCTGAATATGGTTATACAGTCAAACCTCCCAGAAGTGACCACCCAAAATGTCAAGCCTAGGTGGCTACTTACAGGAGGTGGTCGCCTACGAGAATTTAGAACATATGGGGTCAAAATTTTGCCTCATTAACATATGGTAACTGCAGAGGCTTACCCCATGTTTTAAATGTTTCATTCTTGTGAAAAAAGTATTTTGATAAAAAATATGGTACTTCCCATGGAGAGATTTCCGTCTCTTGTACTACCCAGGGGTGCAATAATGATGCAACATCTTATTATCCAATTTTCTCTCCCTTATCTGTCAAGTGATCGCTTACGGGCAGTTAAAAACAAAAGAAATTTTCAAACTTTTAGCTCCAAAAGTTGTTGCAGCCATTTACGAGGTGATTGCTTACAGGAGGTTCCAAATATAGTCATTTGACGTGGAAACTTTTGGTATTTTGGAATACTGGCTGCTGCAACCAGAGGTTCAACTGTATTTCAAACAGAATATGTTTTTAAAACATTTATGCGGACATTTCAGTCGAACACACAGACATGCCACTAAATTAATTCAATGCAGCATGTTCAACACCTTTAGTTTGCTTCCATCATGATCTGTCTTTCTTTGTATTGGACACCAACTTTCAATTCAAGAGGGCATATGTCATGGAGCATGTTTTAAAAACTTTACCCAAATTTTTTATAAATTTATTTTTTTCACGTATATCAACTTCTCCACGATCTGTTCCCTTTTTGATTTAACTGTTTTCCTGCTATATATATGATTCTCCTGTTTATGCAGATACAGTACTTTGTTTTCATAGGCAATGTTTTGGTTCACAGTTACCTGCTGAATTCAGTAGGCAGTCTCTGTGGTCACTAAGCATGTCCAGATAAATAGCAATTGCCTGTGCCACCATACCAAATCACGCAATGGCATGTATTTTAAATTTCAACTAGATTCCTAACCTTTATGTGTTTATAGGGAGCTGGTTTCTTGGACATCTTCTGAAGATCTTGTTCGGCTTTGTTCTCTTGTGCCACCCTCCATTCTGCATATTTCTGTTTAGCCTCAACAAGAGCTGAACAGAAGCAAGAAACGTTGAGATACTGTATTTCTCCTTTCATTGAAAATGCTCACCGTGTGGCACTAAATTTTTGCAGGGTACTAATTTTTGTGATTTTTGCGGATTTTTCTGCAATCCACAAAAATTTACTCCAGTTGCGAGAGTATACATACAAACATCCCCAGTAGAACCTTGTAGCTGTCATTTATTTAAAATGTCTCTTTTGTTCAGAAACAAAATGATGGAGGGGAAACAAAATGTTCAGAACTAAAAAAAGGTTTTTAGGAAAGGATCGTTAGAGGGTACTCCAATGAGAAGAGTATCTACAATTCTGCACAAGAGCCAGATGTCATTGAGATAGTGTGACACTAATAACTGTACGTCTCTACATATTTTTTCACTTCACAATTATATGCAGTTTAATTTAAAAATGCAAAAACATTGTAATTTCAATTAAAGGGAACTTCCTGAAAATCGTAAAAATAATATTGGTACCCAGCAAGAAAAACCAGAATTTTACAATCACAAGAATTAGGTCCTGCAAAATACAAAACATCACCGATTTGCAAAAATAAACTCCTGGAAAAATTTAGTGCCACAAGGTAAATACTTATAAAATCTGGCATTGAAGTACTAAATGACAACCATATGACAGTAATTAAAGACGTATACTCAAAATTTTCAGTGAATCATTACCTCCAATTCTCTGGAACTTCTATTACCACTCATTCACAATAAACAAATAACTCAGTCTATTGTTTTAAGGGCTATAAGGGCATTTGTGTGACTTGCCAGCAAATTGTTGTGTATGTGAATGAAACCCTAGGGTGGAAATATTCAAATGAAAGCTACTGACGATTTAAAGTGGTACTATGATGAAAATCAAATCTTTCCTATCTAAGCCATTTTAAAACTTAAACAAGTAGTCTGTATGAGAAGGAAAATGTTGTTTACTATTTTCAAGTATCTCTTTTCATTCCAGAGATATTCAAGTTTTTAAAATATGCAAATTAGCCAAGTGATGACATCATCTACTCAACCAAATTTTGATCAAATATGAAGAAAGATATCTCAGCCAATTTGTATCAGAAATGTTTGATTCTTTGCTGAAGGATTCTACTAAATGTGCTCCACAATACAAGTTTAACAGTTTTGTTACCATGGCAACATGCTGGGTTCCAGACCTCCCCAAAATTAAAGGCTTTTCTGGCCACCTTTGGCATTCCATTTTGATATTTGCTAATGGTACCTCATATGCATAATCCAGCAAGCATGTAAATATGTTAGCTAGAGGTTGTAGCCTCGTTTAATGTTTTCCGAGCTGCAAATCACTAACATATTGAAATCAAGTGGGTGGGGACTGGAGAAGAATAAGTTGCCATGGGAACAGAATTTTTTAGAGTCGTAGCTGTGTTTCATGTAGAACTATTAGCCTACCAAGTTTCAATGGTCTGTGCTGTAAATTGACCAAGATAGCTTCATTTATATACTTGATATAATTGGGTTGAGTGTATGACGTCATCAGTCATCTCATTTGCATATTTTACAGATTTTTTAAACTTAAATATCTCCAGAACTAATGCAGATATTTGCAAATGGTAAATGGAGTTTTTATTCTTTCATGGAATTCTATGTGATACACCTAAAAACTCAAGGGGTAAAACTTTGATCATAGTACCACTTTAAAATGCGTCATTTTCTAAAGACAGTGCCACTTATTTATCTTTCTGTTTCTTTGTTTTGAAAATAAATAAAAAAATAACAAAATCTAAGAACGACGTAACAACTTTGAGATCCAAATTATTCAATGTAATTATGCAGGTTTGAACTGTGGTCTTTTGAGAGTGATTAAAAGTGAATCACAGGCATCACTCTGAAAAGTGACCTCAAATGTTTTTTTTTGTCCCCCACAAATCTAATACTTAAAAAAACCCTACTCACCTTGTTTGAAAATCTTGGCCAGATGTTTGTTGTTACCGGAATCTGTTGAGCCTTTGTCGCCTTCTTGATAGCTGAAAACTCGACCTCTGTGAATCCAGTAATAGTCACGAGAGCCCAGAAACATAACTGGAAACTCTCCCGGCTGATGTCGCATGTTCTGAATGTTTGTAGGAACATCCCTTGGGTTGCAAATCTGTGCTGGCCACCACCTACATAGACAGATCAACATTAAGGAAATTGAGGAATTTCAAGTGCCACAACTAAAGAGGAGTAAGGCCTTTCACAAAAGTTTTGGGCTGGAAGGTTGAGTTCAGTTTCCTAAACAAGGCTCAAAATTAAAAAAAATCCTTAAGTGCCTCTCTCCACCCAGGTGTATAAATGGGTACCGGTGAACTTGATGTGTAGAAATAGTTATGTTGTGCCAAATTGATTAGATAACAGCATTTCAAATTTCCCGTTGTTACTTCTTTGTGGAGAACTGCTATCTAACAAATTTTACATTATATTGCTTAGGATAGAAAAAACAAACAAGCAAATCATTCTTGTAGATTTTTTTGCTGTCCTTGTTACCTGTACATTCCAAGCTTGACCCAAACAATATCTCCATAAAGAAGCTGTTTGTTTTCTGTACAATCTTTGCAAAAGAAATGCCCTTCAGGAATTCCCTCATAGCTAATGCACTCGGGATGGAATGCAGCAGGACAACTCTCACAACAAATCAGCGTGCCTCCAATGGAGCAAACAAAACACCAATTCACGTTGACATGGGTGTGGTGTGCCTTATTTTTCTCACGTAAGAAGTGCTTTGCACACACCATAAAATGAGAACTAATTGGAATACAACCTGCAACAAGACAGCCAGAAAGATGGTATGCCATTGGGCAGCGTACACAACGAATCATTCGTCCCCTCGACACCGAAGACTTGTTTGTAACACAAGTGCTGCAAAAGTGGAGTGGGCAAAAAAAGCGATCACCATCAAACTTTGCAGTTTTAAATGGTCTCAAACATTCCTCATGGTAGTGTTTTGTACACAGTGGCTGTGAACACTGTTTGACATTTCCTGTCTGTCTACACACGAAGCAGCAGTGATTTCCAGTCACACACTCATCACAGACAAACTTTCCCTTCGGTACAACTGACAGCCCTATACAATCCAAATGAAACGCATTGCCACAGATGCCCTCGCAAAATATTAGACTTTCCTGTTGTTCGCAGACAATACAAACAGCTTCTTTATCCCTTTTAGCGGTTGCACCATTCTTTATGCTTCCTGTCTCATCCCCTGCACTTGACGATTCCACACTACCTGCCACACTATCTTCTCTTTCAAGTGAAGTATTTGGCTCAGGCATTTCTTTCTTTTTTTCTTCAACCTTTTTATTTTTAGCTTCAACCTTTTTTTCTTTTTCCTCTAACACTGGTACTTCGTTAGTAGGCAACACTGCCACTTCTTTAGCACTCAGAGCCTTTCTGGTGGGTTTTCGGACTCGTTTCTTTTTGTTTTGAGTCTTGTCCTTACCAGTTTCCTCTGATAGCGTGGGCAATTCCTTTCCACTGCCTGGATTTTTCCCACTTTTTTCATTAACTGGCAGAGGGGAATGACTTGACATTTCCTTTTGATCTTCACTAACAATGACAAATTGTGGATTTCGAGGCCGCCCTCTCTTACGCTTTCCTTCTGGTTGGTTCTGTTTAGGTGTTATCTTTCTGATTTTCAGTTTTAGAGCAGTGTTTGGTGATACCTCCATGCTTGCTCCAAAAGAGGAAACCTCTCCATTTATTCTAGGAGGACTAACACTTCCATTGTACAAGCCATTACACTTTTCATGCAACTTAAGCCTGATTGATATGTCTATTTTGTCAGTGGCAACATCCGAGCAAATGGAAGAATCCAATTCATTATTTTGCTTGGAAGTCCTTTTCTTCCTTTTCTTTGGGGGCTCAACACTTTTCAGAGTTTCAACATCATTTGAAACAGATTTTGAAGCTACCACTACAGCAGTCAGTTTTCTTTTACGCTGCACCTTCTCCTTAGCAACTTTCTTTGGGTTGTCCTTAAATCCATTAGGACAATGTGCGTCTCCATTCAAGTCCTTGAGTTCCGGAATCGGAGTTTCTCTTTTACCGAGATCGGACATTTCATTTGCATGTTCATCAACCATGCCGTTCACTTGCTCTGGTAACGAAGTGAAGCCATTTAACTTTTTCATTTTCAAGGGGGGAAGACGTTTCCCTTCATTTTTGTCATAGTACTTAAAGGTGTAGCACAACTGGCGTTCATGCCGGTTCATAGGCTTTGCTTTTTCTGCTACTTTCACTGCAGTTTCCCAAGGTGCAACATGCTTTTGAGCAATCTTGAGTTGCTTTCCATGGAGAGAATTCTCAAAATGTTGTCGACCTAAGGAAAAGACATAACTAATGAAATTCCAAAATATTTTCTCAAAACTTATACCAAAGCAGTCTTGTCTAAGATCAAACCTGTAAGGTTTAAAGACTCCAGTTAAATATCTCTCTACAAAAAACTAAGAAAAATATACCACAGGGATATTGTAGTCAACAACAGAAATCAAGATAGCCAAATTCTCAAACCTAATTTTGAATTTTGAAAGAGATGCTAAAGTTTATTTCTAATGAGTATTAAGAATGTCAAAATAAACACACACTCCTATCAAATGCACCCTAAATGTGACTCTTTTATAAAGAAAAACATGATAACCAAATCTTATTTTCAATCTAGCAGCACAATATCATAATCTTGGAGAACAATATTTTAAATTAAAGATTTAGAGTTTCTTATTTGTCAGTTAAGCTGTTTTGAATGCCAATAAAGCAAAAGGGTTTAGAGAATCAGATAAAGCCTTTAGCCTATTTCAGTTTTAATTTACTCCGGTGTCAAAAACAAGACAGACGAAGCAGTTGTTGCATAACTTACAGCAAATATTGTCAGCCTTCATGAAGCATCTCCATGAAATTGTAATTGAATTTTTAAAAAAAATATAGTCTTATATCATAAACAATAGATCTATGGGAGTCATAAAGTTTATGCTTCTCATTTGAAACTTGCATTACCAGTAGTATATAAATAATTAATAGATATCTAGAGATCTGCAAGTAGGGTTTAGCTACGCTAGAGATGTCTGGCAGAAACCATTAATTTCATATGCTGCTTCTGAAGGTTTTATGCCAAATATTGACATTTTGAACAGCAAAAGATTATTTAATTCTCAGAATGATAATTCTTTTTTTTTTTTTTGAAAATGGCAAGGCAGCCATTAAACTAAACAACCAGATGATGTTAAAAATATTTTGAGCCTGAGGCATTATCTTTAAGTCAAGAAAAGTCATTTAAAAGAAAATCAAATGAAAAGCCAGATGATTTCAGATTTCAAATAAAAAAGTAACTTATTGACAGAAAATCATAATTGGGCATAATACAATGTATCTTGGCCAGCTGATCCCTTGGCAAATTTTTATGACATGAAAAGATGAAAATCTCTTACTGCAAGGATGGATAATTATTTTCATAAATGAGTTACTTTTTGGAAAATGTGGCCTCTCTATGAAAAAGAAAATGTGACACATTTAGTAGACAAACAGATTGGATTAGGGGCAGATAGCAACACTACCAATAACTGCTTCTTGGTAAAATTCACAGTTTCTTTCTAAAACAGCTGTCATTGTTTTCGATCATGCGCTGAGCGACCGATCTAACCTATACATGGCGAAGCGCCAAAACATATTGTAAACTATGAAGCTCAAGTACACCCAGCCACTTGGATATTTACATAGACGAGTTACAATTCGAAAACAATTCCCCGTAGCCTAAAAACTTCGGTTTTGACCCCGCAAAAAGTTCCCGATTAAAAATCCAGTTCAAGCAGAACCCAAATATTGTTACAAAGTTTTATAATCCATTTCTCTTGAAAGTGACTGAACAACTTGTTTTGAATGAAATGTGGACAAACATGGCGGGGTTTAGAATGGTTTTGAACTTAAAATCGCCAAGCGATTATTCACCGCCGTTATTTCAGGCGACGAAGAAAACGATATGTTTAATTATCACACCTAGCAGGAGTGTGTTAAGATTAATCCCACAATTATTGATAAAACCTTGCAAGATTTACGCTAGATTTATCGCCCGACCTCGTCAATTTCTCAGTAAATGCATTCACTTAAATCTCCTACCTTCAAATTTCAGAATCGATCTCTCGGACACCCAGCCCCTAAAGGGATCCTGGCCGAAAAACTGCACGTGATAATATCTTGCCCTTCCTTTGTACTTGAAGGAAACAGCCGTGTTGGGGTCGTATGAAACCATGGAAGGCCACCATGGATGGCCCGGGATTTTTGACCAAACTACATCACCGACTAGCCACGAAGCACTTTGAGTTGGACTCGACGAAGCTTTGCAATCTTTCGAACTGGGGCTCTCTGAAGGTTCAGAGGCGCCACTATCACCTCTGGTTTCTACTGCTGCCATCCAAGAAGATGACAGAGTCGAAATCCACGCGGCAAAATTAAGTTAAAAGCAGTAAATCACTCGCGGCGTGCAGCGACTAACTTCGAAGCGTTGCCGGATGGAACAACGGTTGAAACATTCTGATTGGCTCCCGCGGTACACATGGCTCAAAATTGGCGGTCGCCGAACATTTACCGACTATTTTTGCAAGTCGACGAACAGCACCGACGACTTCCGTAAGCCTCTCGGGCTAACGCGAAGAAGAGGAAGTTCTGAGAAGACTTGTAACAGCTAAAAAAGAAAGAAAACTACGCGAAATATCGAATTTCTTTACCCAACAGACGCGAGCAACGAAACTGAAAGAGGGAAAAAATGATCTCGATGCTAGAATGCTAATTTTTAAAAATCCTGACCTTACCCATGCAAGGTGGAATTCTTTTTACCCAGAACGCTTTGTCGTCATAATATCTCAAAATGGCGGACGGGATCGAAGTTCCCGTTCAAGTGAAAATTCTTGTTCAAGAAATCGTCAAAATTGAGTTTGAGATCCAAAATAATGTGCAAAGCATACGTCAATGCGAGGGGCCACTTAATTTACTCAATGACTTGAATCTGAAGGTTAAACAAAAGTTGCATTCTTTGCGACAGAAAGTCGAGGTAAGCACATGAAAACTACATGAAATTAATTAAGCTATTATTGATAAACCAGGGATAAACTTAGCATTTATTTAATCCTGATTTGCAAACTACACGTGAACTTTCTACCATTTGAATTTATATTTTGGGCCCTTACTTGGTGTAGAAGACACAGTTGACGTAAAACAATAAAGAACAAAAGGACAAAAGAATGAGGAATATAACGAAAACGATAGGTTTGTGACGTGGTGTTCTATTGTGATGTGTCCTGTGTCGTCTAAACCAAAATGGAGCCAAATGTGTAAACAAACATCAGAGCACACGGAAGCAGGCAATATCTCTTTGAGTACCACAGTTTTTATTTCTCTCCATTTTAGTGACTGATTGGACCTCATCCGTGAAGCCACTAACAGCGGATCCCTCTGTTTTTAATTATATTGACTTCAAGTTATAATTATGTATAATTGATCTAATGCTCATCAATTGAAAACAAAAATACTAAAAAATAAAATATAAATGTAATGGTTACTGTAAATCCTCAAATTAGCACCTCCCCTCAAATAAGTGCCCCCTTCGAATAAGTGCCCCTCCTACCAGCCAAAATTTAAAATAAGTGCCTCCCTTCGAATAAGCACCCCCTTCCCTCCCCTTGTTTTATGGAAAAGTACTGAGGCAACAAAGGATGTATAGTTTTGGTCATGTTTAATTACAAGCAAGTGATTATGGATCCATTCAAGCCCCGGGTGCTAACTCGAGGATTTAGGGTATGTGGAGAAGCCCTGTGAAGTCACTTTTATGTCAGTGACCTCAACCGTTTGTTTGATTTAGGAATTCCTTCAGACTTGACCTTCATGACTTTTCAAGTTCCCAGATAATTACAATTATTAGTATGCAAGGAAAAATATAGAGAAAAAATGGTGAGGGAACCTAATAAAAACCATGGGGCCTGTAAACTTGGGTTCCCTCCCATTTAGGCCAATGTTTGAGGACATTTGATACTCTGGCATGCATTTTTCGGAGTTGAGAAGAGGCAAAATCAGCAACCTCTCAGATTTCAACTTTTTAGTTTGGCATCTCTTTAATATTTACTTGTATCATGTGCATGTCTGCATGTACACATCTGTTTAGGGTTTGGAGCAAGTGGCTTTTGAGCAAGACAAAGAATCTGACAGACTAGCTATATTAGCAGCCATGCAACATCATAGAAAAGAGTTGTCAAGGTACAGTTTATTGGTACAGAGGCTTGACCTTAATTGGTGGATTAAACAAATTAGTTTAGGTGTAGCTTTTATAGGTAGCCCAAGCTGAGCTTGGGTGACCTGTGGCTCAGTAAAACATTAAGAAAAGTTCTGGGGAAAAAAATATTAACAAAAACTGCAAATTTCTTCTTTGGAAATTGAATAAACACTCAACCTTTCTTATATGGAGTGACGTTTTGTTAGAAATGACTGCTTTCCTTGACATTTCAGGGAGAACATTTCCAGTGGACATGGTGGAAGCAAAGGCAACTGAAAGGTTAATAAAACCACAAATGAAATAAAAAGAAAACGGAAAAAGAAAAAAAAAGAGAAGCCAAAGTTTGCTTTTTGTGCATGTCCAAGTGGAAAACTAAGTTTCTGACCTCAAAGGGAAAGGGAAAAGTTAGATCTATCTAGATATCATCTTGAAATAAAGGGTTGGGCCATTTGGCCTCATTCCCTTGGAGAAATAGCCAGATATAGATGTGCAGAGGGTTATTTTTGAACGGTCATTTTTGGCAGAAATCCCAGGAATAAATGGCTATAAACCTGATTGAAAGCAGCATTTGTCACTATGAGCCTGTCAACCAGGCTGGTCCAGTTTATAAGATCAAGGTTTTTCACACACTTTTCTGTTGATGTGTGAAAAAATAAAACAAGTGTCAAGCACAAGAGACAGTTTTTCACCATGTTTTCAGACACCAAGAAAAATAAAAATAAAAATAAAACATGCAGTGGGGTTTGCATTTTTGATGAACTCCAAGGCAGGGATGGATCTAGAGGGAGGTGCAGGGGTGTGCACCCCCCCCCCCTCCCAAGATGAAGCCTTCCTCTTCGTATTCGTTACCTCACCAGTCAGTTATGCCATTCCTTATTGGTGCACCTCCTCCTAAGAAAAATCCTGGATCCATCCCTGCAAGGTGTTTGGAAATTTAATGAAATCTGACGTAGTAAGTGTTTCACATATTTGCAAACTAAAATAAACCCTAGATGTAAAGAAGTAAGCTAGTCTAATAAAAGCAGGTAATGGTAATTAAGATCACCTGTACAAACCCCTTGTTATGGTTAATAAAATAATTCACCAAGTTAACACAGGGAAAATCTTAATTATTTTAATCTTAACTCGTTAAAAAAATGAGTTTCAGAGATGCAAAAGTGATCAGCTTGTGAGAATAATTTCCATTGATAGTTTCCAAATAGCACTTTGCATAGCCTTTACACTTGTGTTAATTCTGGTAGTGTAATAACACAGTAAATTAACCATTTGTTCACATCATCTAGGCCTTACAAAAAGTTTAATATTTTTATGTTTTAGCCTCCAGGCATCGATCAGGAAAGCTAATTTAGCTTCAAAGGCTATTATTGACAAAAGTGAAAAGGAAGAATTATTGGGAGGACAAGCCTCCAATGTACGAAACAGGTGTGTTAGAACCTGCAATAATATTAGTGTTTCTATCCCTTACAGTCATATAATTAAGTTGTTCTAGTACATACTGATCTTAATAGATAAACCACTCATAGCAAGAAGTTTGACTCATATCATTTGGGTGTAGTTTTCCCTCATGAATAAATCTGCTATGCACAGGATCACACTTTTTAACACCCATCCCCCTCCCAAAGAAACCCAAAATCTTTTACTCAAAATAAGACCCCACAAAAAGTGAAAAAAAATTCTTCATTACTTTTTAGGACCTTCAACAAAGAGAATTTGGCAAAGACTGCAAGTAACATAACTCAAGATTTAATGAGTATTGCAAGAATGATGGAGGGTCAAGTCAAACAGAGTGAAGCTGATATGCAGATATTAGGTGCGTCCAGAAATGAACAATATTTGTCGTAATTAGTCCCCCCTAAATGTGTATAAGACTTAGGATGGGATCACATGCCAATGGACATCACATACCAATGATAGAAACCTCAGACTAAACTATCGGCCATTTTGGTGTTGTATAGAGAACTGTGGTTAGTTTCAAATTTTAACCAATCAATAAACTGATATGTGTTGCACAAATGAAAGGTCACATTGAAATTGGTCATTTGACTAAGTTTGATGTTTTCAGGTTGAGCAGAGACCAAGTTATCGAAGGTGAAACATGGCTCAAAATCAATACTTGTAACATCTCTAATTTTAATGCAGTGTTCCCCCAAAGAATATATTAAACTCATAAAAATTTTTATGATTTCTGTTAATGGTGATTTTCATGTCAGCTTGTTACAAATGGTAGGTGCATGACAGGATTTTACAGTTGCCACAGAACTGCTGATAAAAAAAGTTTAGAATTTACATTGTTTTGGGGGACGTTGTTTCAAAATTGGAGACATTGAAAAATATGGAAGTTGAACGATGTTTCAAGGTCCATAACTTGGTGTCCGTCCACCTAAAAAGCATTCAACTTGGTCAAATAACCAATCTCAATGTGATCTTTCATGTGGTGGTGTCAGTTTATTGATTGGTTAAACTTAGAAACTTGCCATGTGCAACTCCAAAAAAATTGTGGCCAGCCATCCTAAACAACTTTGGTTTTAACGTTTTCTCGTTGCCTTTTCTCTTCTCTCAGCCTCATCATCTGCACAGGTTAAAGACACACAAGAAGAATACAAGGGATTATCGGGAGTAATTCAAACCAGCAAGAACCTCTTAAACAAATATAACAGACGGGAAGTTACAGATAGACTTTTGATCTTCTTTGGACTTGTCTTATTCTTTTCCACTGTTCTTTACATTTTGAAGAAGCGGCTTCCGATATTTGGGGGCTAAAAGCTAATTACAGTTCAACCCCTATTAACAGCCACCCTCTGCAAAATGGATAGCGGCCACTTAAAGGGGCAGGATAGAGGTAAAAAATATATATAAAAGCCCTCATCAGGACTTTGATTACTAACTGTCTTATAGGGGTGGCAGTTTAAAAGGTGGCTGCTCAATAGGGGTTCGACTGTAAATCATATTAAAGTTTTAACATAATTATAGAATATTTTATTTATTATAAGTAAAAATCAGAATCCATAAGACTGCTTAAAGTTAATATTCTCTTAGGTAGGTAAAGTAAAATAGCAGATAGGTAGTGAGAACATAGGAATGCGTCAGCTAGATGTGAAGCATGAAACATGTATAACACAACTTCATGCTGTCATGGTGCAAGACGTCCCTGAAATAATAATTTAATAACAATAAATTGCTTGTTTTCAGCTGGTGTTGTTGCTCTAGATCGTCATTTTATCACTATTTTCAAAGCCCAAGCAAACAGGCTTCCTTTTCTTGTATGCAAGCCTTATAATGGATGAAACATCTGACTGATGTGACTCAATAAAGACAAGTCCATCCTGATAACATGGCTTTACAAAGAATGTTGTGTCTAGAGTTGGCAGTTATTATATTTGGGTGGAAAATATCCTTTAGGGTAGGGAGGGGGCAGAATTTTGCAAGAGGTTAAGAAATCTGTTCAAGCCACAGTTTTTATTGATAAGTCTGCATCAAATGTACAACACTGTGCTCAGTTGTTCGAAGGGTGGTAAATGCTATCCAACAGATAAGTCTAGATCCAGTGGATAATTCTTGACAAAACAAACTGCATGATCCAGTGATATGTCTGATTGAGAGAGCTGACCACCCTTTGAATAAGTGGGGCTAGGAACTTTTAATATTATTTTGCCAATAATTTTCATGTTCATTCCTAATTTGGTCTTTTCTGTGAGACATGCATTCCCAAACAGATGAGCTTTTCCAGGTTGCAATGAGGATTTCAGAAACATGCATCTGTTGAAATTCACGATCCAAAATTCAACATTAATTTTATTGTAAGTGTTTTTTTTTTGTTGTTATTGTTGTTTTTCCCTGAAAGTAGGGATAGACTGCAGAAAAATCACATGCCAGAAACAAAGGCTGACATGCACACCATTTATGTTTGAGTTATGAGATCACAAAGAAAATACTCAATAATTTCATATCGTTTTATTCTGCATTGTATACTGGCTGCCCTGGGGCAATTAACTGGCCACTTTAGAAAGGCAGAAATTGCAGGGAGATTTTGATAAGAGTAAAAGCTTTGGATTGGTGAATGGCTGTGACAAAAATCCCTGGTTGTTGTAGAGGGCTGGCTGATGGTGTAGTACGTGGATTTTTTCAACTTTACTAGCATAGAAAACTAATTACAAATATATCAAAATACAAACACAAGATGAGTTTAATTCATTTTTATCACCACATTTGATTTTCATTCACATGCATACAAGCATCATAACTCTCAAGTAGGAAAAGGACTAAGTATGGTGAAGGAATGTCGTTTTATCTTCTTGTCATCGTTTACAACTATAATTTGGGATTACCAGCTGGTAGGAAAAGAAAAGTGACCATCTTACACATTTGAAAATATCTAGAACCTTTCAAAGATACTGAACAATGTGAAAGGCAGAAATTCGCCATCTTTATTCTCTCATCATACTAACAATAGCCTAAAAAGCCACAATTCTGCATGCAGTTTGGATCAAGGTAGACATTATATGGATCTCATTATTTACAACAATATGTCATTTTCATCATAGCATGATTGAAACATTCATTGCTACCTAATATTTTGTGCTGCTTTAAAGTAGAAATGTAGTGAGATGCATGAGGCATTGTTTCAATGTTAAAGATTCGACACAAGTTTGTTATACAAGTCTGTGAACTACAAATCAATCGATCTACTAACTAAAGCTTAAAGTATATCCAAAGATCACAGTATCTCCATCCGTAAATTCTTGTGACCTAAACAGTCTATAATGACTGGTACCCTTCCCTTCTTACAACAGAAGTACATGTAACCAATAAGTGACGAAAACTTGCCACTTTTTTCCACCCTGCAAGACCATTGCATTACAAAGCCCACACTAGAGTGCCTTTAATTCTAATCACAATTACTTGGTGTTAAATTAATACTAATCAGTGCTTTCGATAAGATTTGAAGTATAAGGTTGCTTTGTGCAGAGGCTGTCACAAAGTAATAAGGGAGGGCCTAAACAACTTCCTCGCCAGGACAAATTTTTGAAAACCACTAACATTAGACCCAGAGATTCACAAAAGAAAATCCATTGGACCTCTAATGGGTGCCAGATCTTATTGGAAGCATTGATTATGAACAAATAGTTCATGCTTTGTTTGTTTTTGATGCAACTGCTGCAATTAGGGCTGCTCCTTTGCCTGAGCCATCTTCAGATAACATAAGAGTGATGTTGGCCTGCGGCAAAATCTCATGGAGGGTCTCCTCCATGTAATGTTTGAACCGTGGGTGCTTCTTGAAGAGGCTACCATCTACGGCGATGGTTGTGGTGTGGCGATTTGTTTTCTGGAAATGAAATAAATAATGTTAATTTTCAATTGGTAATTTAATAACATAAAATTATGCTCAGGATATAAATACATATCAATGCATAACAAATAATTCAATGATTAATATTGTTGTTGGGGATTGGCTGAAGGCTAATAGTAAATGTTGGTTTAATAAATAGTGGAATAGATTAACAACAGGACTAGAGCTGCATTGCTATAATTTTAAGTACATTCACTACACATTCTTACTGCCAAGTTTGCATGGACTCAGGGTTCTCAGTAGAAGCCAGCAGCCAGCAGAATTCATATATTTATATGACTTTATATGTTTTAATGATTCAGAAAACATGTGCTACATCTAATTTTATGCTCATAACTCATTTTTCATTTATAAGTTCATCAACACTTTGCACCCAAAATGCATGGATTTGCATCTTTGGCAACCTACAATTTCAAAATTTTCTGGGGAAGCATGCCTCAGTACCCCCCTAGGTTGGCTCAGCCCTTTGGGACTTGCTCTACGTCACCTGTTATGAACCGTAATCGTAAATCAAATAAATACCTTGACGATTGTTGCAAGCCCTCCAGCAGCCAATCTGGCAGCACGTTTGGATACTGCAGCACAAACTTGTTGCAGAATCTCAATATCTGACTCTGAAGCATTCAGTTTCATTTCATTCAGGACCTCATCAATCTTGTACCTTTCATGACTGTTAAAATACAAAAGAAGGGCCTCTGTTCAGTCTTTTAATACTTCACCTCAGTGTGGTAATTTGGTTTGCTTGCAACCTGCATGAATAAAGAATTACCAACTAGAAACACTCAGATGAGTGTAATATTCACCATCAGATGATAATCAATATTTACTTTACAGGAAAAGGTTTTATCCCCAGTATCTCTTACCTTTCAATATCAGAGACAAACTTGGTAAAGAAGCTGTTTTTGGTCTTAAATTTTTCAGACACTTGTCCTTTGAACAAGAGTTTCTTCGCTACAAGGTCCATGCAAACAAGTCTTGCAAGTTCCCCCAGATACATCCCAGAAATCATCTTCTCAAATCTAAGGAGAAAATGGAGTAAAATGAGTTTGAGTTGCTTGCAACCTTTCAGTAGTTTCATTAGTAATTTCAGTAGTTTCTGTGTACATGTAAGTTAGAGCTTTTAAAGTGAACATGACAGTCATTTTTTATTTGCTTGATGGAATCTACATGAGATCGGGATATGGAAATCAAAAAAAATAATTGCACATTGATCATTGTTTTTTCGCCTACATTTTAGCCTTCTTAAAACCTGAAATTTTGCTTCAGGTTGGGTCAGAAACTTTGTGGGGTTATGACCTGGAACTAATCAGGTTGTGATGTCAAACTACACATCTTTCCTTAATGTAAACTTAATAATTTGAAACAAAATTGGAATTACGCTTGATTGTCTAATTTCTAGACAGTATATTTCACCTATTCTTTTTTTCGTTTCTGTTTATTTGGTTTGTGAAATAAGAAGACCTACAGTGTATGTTCTTGTTTTGACGTCGCAGCCTGACTAATCTGAGGTCCTAACCTCCCTTAATACCACAAAAACTTAATCTTTGGTGGTATGGACCAACCAAAGGAGACTTTGTCTTACTGAACAGTTAATGCAAGCTGACAGATTGGTGAAAGTGTAACCAGCCTGAAACAAGTTATTTAAAGGATGGATAAACTACCCATCAAATACTGGTCGATAATTATCCACAGGATAAGGTCCACTGGGTAGTAATTTATCCTGTACATGGTATTATGTCGTGAATGGCTGGAGCGTGCTGGTTATTGCTCATCTTTCTTGTGTATTTTGCCTAATTACATTACTTACAATTGCATTCCAGGGTTGATTGATTCTCTGTCCACTTGCTCATCATACTTTGTCCTGAGGTGATTCCAAGAGCCGTTATCACCAAATGCTCCCCACTCAGTGTTGATAATCACTTGACGTGGTTCATTCTGATCACCATCCCATTTGGGAACATTGTCAAGGCTCTCCATGTAGCATGCATTTGTTCCAGTTCCCAAGATAAGGCCAGCACTGACGTTAGGGTTGGAAAGTGCACATGACATCATAGTACCAGTGGTGTCATTTACAAGGGCAACAACATCTACAGTAGAACTCTGTGTGGAAAGACAAGTTTCAAAAGTTCCAGAATGTAAAGTAAAGGTAAAGTCTGGGTTAAGCCAAGCTGACTTGCCATGCCAGTCTTTGAAAACTAACTTTGGCTTGCCCAAGAAGAAACGGCCCAAGAGCTTTGTTACTTCCTGGGGCTGGATCAGATGGATGCTACATAAACTGTATATAGTCCAGCCCTGACAAGTTGCCAGTACTGATTTACAATCCTTGGTGGCCAAAGCCACTGTCTGTGAAATAAAATGTCTGGCACAAGAACCTGATAGCCCTAACAAGGGTTCAAACCCAGAAGGCTTGATCCGTAGTCTTAATGTGTGGCTCCAGAAAATATCCACACCCACCCCAAGAAGGTATTGAAAATTCCATAGGAGAGGGGGGTGGTCTTAAAAGCCACATTTTTCTAAACAAACTTATAAACCAATATTGGAATTTTCACAAGGATGGAGTTTCAAACCAAAACAAATACCCCACCAGAGGAATATGGATATTTTCTGAAACAACAACATGCACCTGTCCCACTATTAGTTCACCACAACCCCCCCTCCAATAAATCTATTCTCTCAGATAACTAGTCTTAACAGACTACAGTGTAGAAGGAGTTAGAATTACTTTTTTCAAACAATGAACTGCTCAGCTTACCACTCCATTTCTAACAAGTGCCTCCTGAAGAAGTTTGATGACATCCTCATTTTCTACACCAGTAGCAGAGAAACCCTTTGTCCATCTAATTAGCAGGCCAGATGTGAGTGATAACTGCTTCACAGGGAACGAGAATGTGAAGCCCAGCGGCAATGACTTGTCTTTCAGCTGGTTTTTCTTCACAAAGAGCGCAATACAGCCAGCAATGTAGTCAAACAGAGTTTGAGCGTCGCTTGTCATCAGGGCTTGATCTAGAGGGTAAATGTCACTTTCCATTTTAACCTCCCCACCAGGCTGAATGGAAATTAATAAGACCCTGAAGTTTGTACCACCCAGATCAAGTGCTAAGAAATCTCCGCTTTCCGTACCATCAGGAATGGCCCTCACATACGTTGGGAGCATTTTGATTGGACTCTCCGCCCTCTCATGTTCATCGGCAGAGAGACCTTTATCAAAGTCTGTTCTAAGAAGATTCATGATTTCTTCTATGTCTTCATTGGATAAATCAAATGCCTTTAGTGTCTCCAATACCTACAAGGAAACAAAAAATGATTCTTCTCATCAATAACCAAGTAACCTCCACTTTTAGAAATCCTATATTGTCTTGAATTACATACTAATGTATGGTGGCATAACAAATTCCCGGTAAGGACTTTCAATTTTCACTAGGCTAAATACTGGCAATATCTTTATGTCTGTGCTGCAAAGTGATTAATTCACCAGCCACAGGCACCCTAGTCTGTAGCCAGGCTTGGGTTTACGGGTTGAAAAAAATTCAGGTTCTAATTGAGACATGTACATGGAAAAAACAGTGAACAAGAAAGAAAATATCTTCCTTGCAAGACTGCTCTTCACTACATGTATCTCAAATGGCACATGCAAGGATTTAACACTTTACGTCTGAAAAGTCAGCCAATTCATCGGCTACTGACGTTAAGGCTTAGTTATACCCCAAGCAATGAGAACTTTGGGTAAGTTCCGACACATAAGTAGTTAACATCTCAACAAACAATAGCTACCTCATCTTTTCCTCTGAGTGTTTTGTTCAGAGAGTCATATACTGAGCGTGCCAAGGGTATAACAGAAAACATGCTGGATTGTATGAACTTTTAAATCTGCAAGAGATTGACACAAATTTATTAGAAAATTCTGATCTCGTAGATCTACACATCCTGAGAGGAAATATGATCTTTGGTGATCAGTAACATTCAGGGTACTTACATGCAACATTCAGAATATAGGCTAGAGTGCTTGTTTAGAGATTGATTGTACATGTAATGAAATAATAATTATTTGATGGAATTTTGATTTGTGCTGTGAAAATGTCTGATGTAACAACACATGTTACATGTTAAAAATTAATACAACTACTTATTTTGTGAGGTGCAGTGGCCTCATGGTTAGTATGCAGACTATCTATTTTCATCTCCTAGAGTCTTTGACTCACTAACTGATTATTAGGTAAAAATGCAATCTGGTTGGCTTCAGCACATAATCCCCACATGCATTCAGAGTTATTGAATTTCCAATTCACCAACAATCTACGAGTCTCGACCATCATAATTTACTCTTGGCTCATGTAGCTACACGTCTACACTGTCCCAATTTATTCATACTTCTTGAAGTTCACAAGAACACTGGCTATGCATCTATTGTAAGTGCATCTATACCTTCATATAATACTCACAGCTTACATAGTTCACCAAGAAGGTAGCTATGCATCATAATTCCTTCATAGCCTTGACGATCATAATAACAATGGCTACATATCTGTGGATATGCACTTGCCTAAGCTTAACACTTGTCTACACTGTCACTATTATTTTACTCAAGTCTGGAAGTTCCTTATAGAGTTAACAAATAAAGATAAACATATCATCTCCCTCCAAACCAACAACTGAAAGCGAACTGCAAGCCACCTGAAGTGAAAGCTGACCACCAGAAAGCCAGTCAAGAGTGAAAGTTACAGAGTTCAAACATGCCTTGTGCACCAACCGAACCGCTGTTGCAATTTAACACTTAACACTCTGTATAGAAAACACTAAGATGTCTAACTCGACCCAATATTTTTATGAACGTATTTTGCCACATTCCCCGCATACAATGAAGCAATCATGTAAAGAACGAGCACTGGATTAGGACGTTCCTTGAAAGAATCATCAATCGGCGACAAGCGAAGCCTCTATATGCAGAAGTCTTAGCGGCTTACACGAATTACTTTCACCCGACACGCATTAGCCGTCGATGGATAAGATGTCTACATGTATATACGTGCTAAGCTGCAACGCTGAACAGCTCTACTCTTTTCGCGACATAAAGCTTCTATTCAGCCGAGATTAAGCTCAGCTTTTGTATCCCAGCCAAACAGCATGGCATGCAACTAAAACTGCGTGTTAGACGTGGCAAATAAGGTTTAACTCGCAGATAATTACAGCAAAAACATCAATACTGCGAATTTACAAACAATAACTGCGAAATTAAACAATCTCCGTTACAGGAACTCAATGACCCGATGTATCGGGCCACTCCAATTATTCTCTGGCCAACAAACAAACTTAACAAATTTCCGTAAAAAACATGCCATACTTACATAATGATTATGTCCTACGAACTTCGAATAAATATTTCAATAAATACTGTACAATTTAGACAGTAAAAGTCGCGTCACTTTGTCCTTCTTCCGTTCTCGCTTGGATCTAATCAAATGTTTCGCAATACAGTGTTATGCCTTTCAGACTAACGTCGAGAAACCCGATCCTGTGTTGACGTGAAAGCGGGAGGAGGCGCGCCCTTCGCAGTGGAGGTATTCGGGTATTCGGAGAACATTCGGAAGTCTTCGGTACATGTTTACGACGACAAGCATTCATCCGAAATCACGAACGGGATATTTATGTGAGGCATGTGACAAGCACCGTTCTTGGCGCTTAATCTCTTGTTTATATAACATGTCTAACATTGCATATATCCTTTTCTGTTAGGTCATATGTTTCAACACTCTTATCTGTAACGGTATGATTCTCTCATTCTTGAGCCTGCTTTGAACGATAACTTTTTTGAAATCTATTTGTAGGCAGCGATCGAGCGAAAGGATTCCGGAAGATTCCAAATAAAGGCTATTTTTAGCAAGATGTTGGACTGGTTCCAAGTCACGTATCACTACTTCTCGTGACAAAAACCGGATTTTATCGGGAGCTTGCTGAAAAACAATACGAGAAAAAACTTTGTCTTGAGCTACGAGGTCACTTAAAAATGATAAAATATAACAACTAGCGAGGAAAAGGTTCTCAATGTTTACTACTCTCCGTCGATCTCTGGTTTGCTCAAAATACATTTACGGCGAGATTTATTCATGAAAAAGGGGAAGGGCAGGGGTATGGTTTCTACCAAGTCGACTTGTAAACGCGCGAGTTCGAGGAGCGCGCGCCACTATAAACTCAAACGACGGTCAGCGGTTACTATCCCTTACAATATGGCGGACGATATGGCGGACTTAGCGGACTCATTGAGACGAGCGAACGAGTGATCAAAGAACACTCTTGCATCAAAAGTATGAGCGCACATGAAAAACATCAGATGCACGAGCAGGTATCTAATGTAATCACCAGCTTTTTAAAACAGAGAAAGTACACCGACAGTGAGAGTTCTTTGAAGGACTTTCCGGTAGAACAGAAAATGGAGGACATGGTTTTTAAGACCACGGTCTGCAACGAAAGCGGCGTCCCGGATGTCTTCTCGTTTGCGATCAACAACTCAGACCCAGCCATGCTTGATGAGCAGTTTTCCAACTTAAAATCCTTCATAACAGGAACAAATCAGGCCTACAGATTAGAACTTTCGAAATTTTTGTTCCCCCTGTTTGCAAACATTTACTTGGATCTCATTGTGAAAGGTCAAGCGATCGCTGCTCAATCGCATTTCGCGAAACACAGCGGCGACTTTTTGATCGAGCACAAAGAGGAGATTCAGCACTTACAAGCAATCACGGAATTGGAGCGTTTGAAATCGAGCGACACTGCTTCTAACTTTAGACGCAGCAAATTCGTTGTAAAACTTAGCAACAAAGTCTTCACTTATTTTCTACAATATCTTAGAAGCGGCGACCATGTTTTACTGCTTCATCTGTTGAATAAACATTTTAGCATAGAAATATCTCATAGTAAACCTGGACAGAAGCAAAACAGTGATGAAGTGGAGACAGATGAAGCTGAAGCATCCACCGTAAGTTACAGAGCTACAAGAGGAGCAAAGCAAGCCAAGTCCAGTACAGAAAAAGAAAACGAAAACTTGGTGGCTTTGAGAGAAAGTATTGGACACATAAGGAATGGACGTGCATGTCTGCCGTCAGTGTGTTTCTACTCATTTTTGAACGTTTATCAAGGGTATGGATTTTACCTGTAATGAATACCTTCTCAGATCCAGTAGGTAGCATTTAATGTATATAATCTTACGATGCACAATCACTTGAACAAGTGTATCGTTTTGTCTGGTTGTGTGTCTCAGTTTAAGATGGGCATAAGAAGTTCATAGACTTCAGTCCCATCAAAGACTCTTATTGGTTTAAATGCCAATTTGAAAACAGCACAAGACAAACAGTCCAAGACATTTGTTTGCCGCTCTTGACAACTAATGAAAATACTTATGGTCACTTGGCATTACGTTTTCAAATGCAAAGGAAAATACTTGACAGGCCCACAGAATGTTTGCCCCAGTTTTTAACCAAACAGACCTGTAACTCATTACAGAGCCACAACAACTTTCTAATACTGCCCTCCAAACTACCTTGATATTGGAGGTCTCCTTCTGCAATAATGTTAGTGATTTTGCTAGCTTGAAGGTTTCTCCCACCCTCATCCCAAGTATAAGTTCTAATGTTGTGCTGTTTATGGAATGGCATGGCAGTACTGTTGCTTGCTACTGTGGCTTAGGAATATCATTACATGCACTTAGCAATGTGGTGTCAGTTGTAGAACTCGTGGTCATAATCAAAGACGCTTGTCACCAGTGACAACTGTTACGCACATCCTTCACTCCACACCAAAGAAGAGTCTACCTATTTTGGTAGTAATTAATGTTTCTTTTTCCTTTCACCCTTTCAAGGCTTAGCTCTGCAGCAATTTCTAAGGATGCTGGCCTCATCTGTGGTGGTTTTGAAGACTCTTCCATTGTTGTATGGAGTCTCACACCAAAGAAGCTAGTACGACCGAAGAGTACACCTGAAATCTCTAAAGTGCAGCTCGCCCCAGGTATGTAAAACCAACAGGAGACAAGCACTAGTCTGATGGGCCACTAAGTCTCAATACAGACTTAAGCTTTCATTAGTTCTAAATGAAACACCTCTTTCAAAAGGCATAGGCATGTGTGTTACATCTTCACTGGCAAATTTTCCCCATGTTTCCCTCTCAGTACAAGGAAACAAAATAGCAGGAGAGTTTGTGCACAAATAGTGATTGTATTTGTCACGTTACCGCTTGTGAAAACTACATCAACAGCATGAACATAATGTGCGGTCTTTTTTGCTGGTGGCTGTCATTGTTGGCCATATTATTATTAAATTCTGTTTATTTCATAGCTTCCTGAAATCAATTACAACTCCCATTTAACTCTGTTACTTTGTAGACCTTCTTTCATTCACACCAAAACTGGAAACAGTGTCTAGTGAGAGCATGACCCTCCATGGACACTCTGGTTCAGTCTATAGCACGCAGTTTTCACCAGATAGTTCCATATTATTATCTGCTTCAGAGGACACTTCAGGTAAATTCTAATTAAAATTATTTTCCTTTAAGTGTTCCTGCATCTTTGGGTGTACAGTGTATACTGTAAACCTTGGAATAAAGTTTAGCACTTACTTACAGCTGTTTTCATCATTAATTTATAGGTTCGTGTAATCTGGGTTTTCTCAAATCTTACACCACACTATTTATCGGTTTTGAAGTTTTTAAGCTCTTCCTGACAGTATGACTGAGGGAAGTAATAATGTTATAATTTCAGTACATTGCCATTCACTTCACGTATACATCAAGTTCATTTCCCTTGTTGTTCACTTTGTACATAATAATTTTCAGAAAACTAATAAAATATCACATTGGGATCATCAGATTTTAAGGTGTGCCATAACCTTTGTCCGATTTTCAGGGACAAGCAGAAATTTGAGGTGACTTATTCAATGGACAAGCACATTTCTGTTTGCCTAAAACAGTGATGAAATAAATAAAAAAATTGGTAGAAAACTTTGCCAAGCATAAAATGTACACAGTGACAACAAAGAAAGGTTCCGAATGACAGTCGAATAAATTTTATCAGTGGGCCAGCGTGGTATAAAACATTAGTTGTGAGTGCTACTGTTGTACTGTTTATGTGAACTAAAAAAGTATCGTTAAAATTATCAACTGAAGTAGACTACTTCTGTTACATCTAAACAGTAACTAAAATCGATATTCCTTCATAAGCCTGTTGATAAAATTCAGTCACAAAGTTTGTTGTTTTGTTTTAGCCGCCCCACCCTACCCCCACCCTGTCGTGGTTTTTATTTTGCCTCTGATCCTATTTAAGATAATATTATTAAGAAACCTCAGTCAACTGAAATTGAGCTTTCTTGTTTGACTGTCTTTTCCCTTTTGAGCTAGCACTGCACTAAACATAGCAGGACATTGGGTATTAATTTGACGGCATTGTGTTGAGGTGACTTGTGACCTTGTTTTTTTTTCTTGAGCAATGAAAGTGCCTTTGGTCGTACTCACATTGATTACTTGTTATCAAACAGCATCAAATTTGAAATATAAATCATACTTACAGTCCTTAAGGTGTTGAATTGGCAAGACTTAACCAGGTGAATAACACTAATGGTTTCACTCGTTCAGACAGACTATTTGATTGGGGTCAATATGTTGTCCTTGGTTTCTTCTGAAGTCATGTTTTCTCTTATCAGACCCCTGTCAGACCTTGGCCAACTGCCCAAACGTGATTTAAATTATATTGCGTGCCTACAATTGCTCATGTGATCAACTCATTTCCTTATTTCAATGTGAAATTTCTTTTAATTTGAACAATTTTTATCCTTCAGGGAATTTCACATTTAGGTGTTTTATATAGTCAGTAATCAGTAAGGCCTATTGCTGGTTTCTGTATAATTTTTTGCTGCTGTGCTTTTATTGCAAATTACTTGATATTGATAAGCAAGACCAGTCCTGTTTCCTTCAACGTTTTTTTACATTATTATTATTAATTCAAACGTTAACATTTATGATCAGACTTCTTTTTGAGCAATTCACCCTCAGGTTAAAAAATGCTAAAGAAAAAATCTTGCTCTCTTTACTTATGTCACTCCTGCTTTCTTCATTTTAACAGTTAGAAATCTGATTCAAAGCCAGCGCTTGGAGAGATGCTTTTAATTAAACTTGCGTTATCTTGTCTGACTCGTAAATTGCTTTTTTGTTTTTACTGGCCAAATCTTTGGACAGTGTTGAAGGGAGTCACTAGAGCAGTGAAAATGGAAACACTTCTTGTAATTGTGACCAATTTTAGCTATTATCTTTTTTAGAAAGTTTTTGTGATCAATAGGTTTACAGCTGCGTATCACAGCAGCCAAAACTGAGACCATTTTAGGTCAACTTGGGTCAACTACGCTCTAGAATGGTTTTGTTTTGGTTATGGCTGTATGTAAATTTATGTAATCATTTCTGTTTAGTCTATGGTTTTCCTACGAAAATGAGCACAGTATCTCAGGAACGCAATGATCGAAGCATTTCAGACGTGTTTAACTGTTGCCGATTCTTTACTTTGAAGCAAATCATTAGCGCGCCCTCGTTTAATTTCAGCATTCCTCTGATAGAAGTTCTTCCCTGCTGTAGCGATTCTCGTGTGTTAGCACATGTACCCACTCTCGAAATATGAGCGCCTATGTTACGTAAGAGACGAAAGTCTGTGAGGATTTGCATGGAGTAAAGCAATTCTATTTTAAAATCTGAAAAGGTGAACGAGACTTATAAAAACTAGTTTCCATTAGTTAGGTCCTGTTTCTTTATGTCCCGTCATGTTACTGATTCGATTTATGGTAATCTGTGGCAATTTGCCCTTTAAAAATGGGGCAAAACTAGGGGTAAAACAACATTGAACTAAAAAATCACCTAAGGAGTCATTAATCGCACTCAGGAACTGTACCAGAAAGAAAAATAATAAAGGAAAACAACTGATTGAGACAAGATGATCTATTTTTATTGAAGTTGCGTTGATATGTGTAAGTTCTAAAATGTAACCTTTTGTACTCCTAGAAATCCTTCAATTTCGACCGTTGCGAAAAGTACACTGCCGCGTTCATATTTTGACGAACCACTGACGAGGAGATAACGCTCGGAAAAAATCACTGCTATGGTTGATTTACCCTCCTCAACTTTTTTACTTGTTTGCCGATGCAGCGCAACACTTTGCAACACGTTTTGAGCTTGGCCTGCCTGTGGTATCAAGTTATGTAATGTCCTGCCATATTCGAGAATGTGAGAATGTAGTCTGGAGAATGGATCATTTCATTTAAGAAGCTTTATTTCTCAACGACTGTCTTCAAGAAAGTGCTTGTGAGTTGACGTGGACTTTGATAAAAATTTGAACAGGTTCAAATTCCATGAGATTTGGAGTCGCTAAGGCGCGCACAAGCAGGACTTTGTCGTCAAACGGACCATTTTCGCAACTCAAATTAATTTTTCTGACAACTCCTATTTATTTTAAAGTAACCCTCAAACTCCGATCAAATTCTTGCAAATCTTACCTTCGGATTTGTCCTGGTGTTGTTCACGTTTTCGCATTCGCAGCTCAAAGTTATTTCCTTTGCAGTTCGCGTGTATCTGATTTGACTCTTGAGGTTAATTCCCATGGGTGAAACTGATATTCAAGAGACAACAGATAATTGTGGGGTATTGACCCCTGGAAAGTGCCAAAACGTAACGGCATTTTCAGATCGCACACATGGCGCGACACTGAAACATACCAATCACCAAGTTAGCGGAATTTTAGCAGCAAGAAATAGCTATAAAACACCTAAACGACAAATTTTTAATTGCTGGGTTATTTTAAACCTTAACCGCAGACCAATGATCGAAACCAAAAATCCCTCAAGATAGTCGCTTTGTGAGGTGAAAAAAAGAAAAAAAGAAAAACACCGTGGCAGTGATTATCCGAGAATTAGCGAGGAAATTAAGACAGATTGCGGACGATGAACTTGAAAAAAATTAGCCAATTTTTTGAAATGCGCTGACCTTTTACAGAGACGTTACTCTTACAACTTTTCGTGAAAAGAAAAAACCGAAACTGTGATCTTTCATTGATAAATTTGCCACTGACTGCGTTCGAGTCAGTGTGACAAGTCCATTGGTCTTTTCGAGGAGTGTTATGGCTTCGCAATGTTCCCTTGTTTTTAACTGGAGCGGAAGTGATGCGAGAACCAAGGCCAACACTCCTACCTAAGAAGCAGCTGACGGACTAGCGATACATCGCGTGTTGATTAAGACTAAGAAGTAACAAAGTCCGGCTAGATCTGTGAGTATTTGAAAGTTAAGAACCCTTGGAGAATACAGTTTCCGTTGACATGTTCACAAGGTTTTCTCAGCGGGACGTGGAAAAGAATACGAACTAGTTCGAACTCGGTTGTAAGAATTTGTTTAAAAATGTTGAAAATGAAAATTTTTCTTCTAATCGTTCGTCGCGGACTTTTCGTTGTTTTGGTTGTTTCGTTGATCGTCACCGTGACGCTGCCTTCACGGGTCCGGCACGTGAGTATCCAGTTTTAGTAAGTCTACAACTCTTGCATCAGTTACAAGTCTTGTCTATAAAGTCAAATAAAAAACCGTCAAAGCTTTGACAAGACCTCCTCACGGATAGACCATCGTGTCCTAATAAGTTACTCGTATATGTGAAGAGAAATCTCGGTATAAGATGGTTGTTGATCTTTGACTATTGTTTTCTGATGGTCCTGAAAACATACCGATCAGTTCTCAAAGTTTCGACCCTCGTTAGTTCGGAAATTTATCACTACTTCTAGAGGGTCGTAACGTTCTGGGGATCACTTCTTTCGGGTTGATAAAACGGGTACCATATTGTGATCGAAGTTTTTCTACATGCAGAGATCCGGAAAGAGTAAATATTGTGGAAAATAATTTGAACTACATCAAAACTTAGTTACATATTTCCTTTGGAGTTGGGGTTCATGAAAACATCTTGTTGAACCGGTATTTTCATTTGAACACACTAAGTCAAATGGCGTGTAAACTCGCTACTTTCGGAGTGTTGCTACTTGCGGGATTTGCTAGCAACCATAAAATTATATCGTAGCTGTTTGTTTCGAGCGTGATGGTGCTCATTTTCGGAACGTTATATAACGTTGAGAAACCTCTTCGAATGTTGGTGGCTCACGTACAAGTCACTGGTGCGGCACGGGACCATCACGCCCGTCATCACGGCCCACTTGTCACGTGTTTTCCAAATAATTTTTACGGTGAAGAAAACGCCTTTCTTCGCTTCCTTGATGTATTTCTTATGTTGCGGTGAAAGTTTAGGCCATTTTGAAGCAGTTTCAGCGAGGTTTAGCCTAACTGTTTTCTGAAACTCGTTGAAATATTTTCAAAACAGCCTAACCCTGCATAAGAAATACACATTGGATGCGAAAACAAGACGTTTTTTCTGCCTTTCTTTTTCCTTGTTTCGAGTTGCTGAATACGTTTGTTACATTACCGTAAAATTCTTATATTAACGTCGTTTCACGGTATCGTAATGACACTTATCGAATCAGGGGCACCCAAAGGATTATTTTACTATATCAACAGTTCGGAAGGCTTGTAATCCTGTCCAATTTTCTTAAGAGAATATTGCTACCTTGAACTTTCGTGATATGAGATATTTAATGCTGTCGTTTTCGGATTGATAAAAATGTCGTTTTGGGCACCAAGAAAAGGTCAGCAATGATTTGCGGAAAAGCAAAAACTGAAGACCTAAGGTTTTCGGGAAATGGTTAAGCCCTAAAAAATTTGGAATGACTCAATTTTCCCTACGTGACCGAACAGATAAAAGTTTTTTTAGCGCAGCTTAAAATTGAAGCACATAGCTATAAAAGCACTCCAGATAGCCTAAGACAACATTTTAAAGCATTTGAGAGAAAACCGTCGTTAGGTGCCCCTGCCTTGGAAAAGCTATAGTTTTACTTACCTGTGCCACGCACAATCAAGTTCTTTTCACGCGTTACCCACGAAGAACTGGCTGGGATTGAGTCAAATATCTCTCTGAACACAATAGTGAAAATAAGATCAAAGTTCATTTGATATGTGGAACGTTGTTTTCGTTTTCTCACCAGTTCGTTTATGGAGCCTACACTCTTACACCAACGTAGTTGCCTACAAGGGACACAGCTTTCCCGTGTGGGCCCTGGACATCAGTCCTCAATGTCTGTACTTCGCCACTGGTTCCCAGGACCGCACAGCCAGGCTATGGAATTTGGAGTATACATTTCCCTTGAGAATATTTGCAGGACATCTTCAAGACGTCGATGTAAGCACAAGTGCTCATTACAGAGCGCTTGTTAAAACGCTTTCGAGTTAACGCAAGCTTGCAGAGCAATTTCAAGCATAAGAATTTCCGAATAACTCGGATGTCGACGCCCTCAAAATAAGTTTCAAAGTTTCTGTTTCGAGTCGATTCCCGATAACTCGAACCTTCCGGGGAAATAGTAAAAGGCTCGAGTTATCAAGGGTAAAATTATATAGAAAATGGCCTGAAGGGAAATGAAAATTACTTCGAGTTAGCGGGGGGTTCGAGTTAGCGAGGGTTCGAGTTACGGGAGTCAACTGTAAGTGCGAAAAAATGTGGCGAGCTCCTCGAGCGGGCAAGATGAACCAAATCCAGCGCTATGATTGGCTAACCTAGTAGACAAGAAGGAACTTTGTTATATGGCTAGCTCCGTGAGTGGTCCAAGATGAACTTAATCCTGCTCTGTGATTGGCTGTCCGAGCGGGCAAGATGGCGCTATCTTGCCTGCTCGGGATTAGGCGCTGTGTTCCGCAAGAAAAGTGTTTCCCGAAGCCAAGTCTGGTTCAGCAATGTCCATATAATAAAGTCTTTTATTGACCAAGCTTGTTCGGTCAAAATGGCTGGTTATTGGCCTTTATGCGATTTTGCGGACCTCGACTCCGTCTCGGTTCATAACCACGCAAAAAAGACCATGGCCAATATCCAGCCATCTTGACCTCACGCTTGGTCAATAACCCACATATCTTGACCTCAAGATTGTTCCGTAACCCACATTCTTATAGCCTTACGAGTTAAAATACGTTTTTCTTCCAGTGCGTGAAATTTCATCAAAACTGTACGTACCTCGCCACAGCTTCCACCGATCAAACTTGTCGACTGTGGGACCTGCAGTCGGGAAACTGTGTCAGACTTTTCACAGGACACAAGGTACTTGAACAACAACAATAACAATAACATGCAATGAATTCCCTCTTTTACGAAGAAAAATTGACATCGCTGCAGGAAAGTGATTATTAAGAACCCTTCATCTTGCCGCCACCAAAATGGTCTTGCTGGTAGTAGTAGTTTTCGTGTAATAAAGTCTCGATAGATCTCAGTTGACTAGCATAGTTCTTTGAAGAAGTGTACAAGTTGTTTGTGTCAGACACACTTCGGAAGGTGCCGCACTTAGAAATTGGCGGTAATTTTCACCTCACGTCATCATAATTCTACAATTTGATTTGCTGAAAGGCAACACGTCACGCCAGGGCTTTATGCGGAAAAACAGAAAGATTGTCGGCGACGAGATTTCAAACTGAAAAGACTATTTTTCACGTAATTTGAATTTTCTTGATTGTTCGGAAACGTTTTCCCCTAAAACAAAACAAAGTAAGTTAGCAAGTTGAATCCTTCGTTATTTTTTCTTCATTACTCGTAGGGTTCAGTTAATGATCTGGCAATTTCTCCTGACGGCCAATACCTGGTGTCCGCTGGAGAAGACCGGCGCATTCGTCTTTGGGACTTATCCGCTGGAAGCATGATAAAAGAACTACGCGGGCACACGGACACGGTGTACAGCCTCGCTTTCAGCGCGGATGGGACTCTACTGGCTTCAGGAGGTCTGGACAGTAGTGTGAGGGTGTGGGACTTTGGACAAGCCGTGAAGACTTCTAGTAACAGCAACTCTAGCGCTGCTGTGTCCCCCGAATTAATGGCTTCCTTCCCAACTAAGAACTGTTCAGTTCACTGCGTGCAGTTTAGCAGCTGTAATTTAGTTCTTGCGGCTGGCTCACAAACGCCTTGAGGGGGGATAGGGTGGGGGAAGGGCAGCGGCGACATCCGAACGCTTGAAAAGGTGCCGAAAACCTTCCGACTCTATTGGAGCCAATCATGTCCGAAAGTTTCTTGTTAGTATGCTGTCGATGCACAGGCGGGAAATAAGCACGGGAAGCGAGCGCGAGAAACAAGCGCGGAGAGCAAGGGTAGGAAAAAACGCGTGCGTGGACCACACGCTAGAAGAAAGAAGCGAAAAGGTCTATTTTTCTTTCTCTACCTCCCTCTCGTTCCATTTAGACCTTCGCCAATTCATCTACCCACAAAGCATCTAATAGTATACCACAAAAGTTTGCAATGTTTTGTTTATAAAGTGTATCGAGGGATTCGCTGACTTGCATAGTGAGATACTGACAAAATTAAATTTGATCATGGCACACCAGACAGATTTGTTATCAAATTTTAAACACAATCAGGGGTATTTTGCTGCAGTTTTTTGTCAAACCCGACGAAGTACTTACCGAAGGACATACCCTCATTCACGAAAAGCGATTTTATGAAAAGAAAAAAGTCCGTCTACAAACTCATGGGTTGGCGGGGGGGGAACATTACGAACCATCGACAGACAACGAAACACTCTTTCTTGAAGGTGTGCGAAAGCATTGTCATTTAATAGCTAGCCAGGGAAATTCTAAACCACTGACCAAAGTCGGGGGAACTCATTTTAAGATTTCTACAGGATTTAACTATTGTGTTTATAGCAACCCTCTTATGATCAATGAAAAGTGCTTTCTGTAAGAGAGATCAAGGTAAATTTAAAGTGTAAACTGGCTGAGCAAATTTCTGCATGTTTCCACATAACTTTTATCACTGACGGCCCCAAAGAACGGCTGCGGCCCCCTTGAAAAGGAGAACAATTTTCATTCCTTGTTGAAGATTACAGCCCCAAGACAAATAAGATCACAGAGTCAAATTGTTTTTATTAATTTTCATTCATTTTACAGCTTTAGTTTTCTGCTCTACATTTATTCCTGTACAAAAAATGACTTGGGTCGTATTTACAGCACTCCTGAGAAACTTGTGGCAACAAAAATAATAAAGATTGATTAGAGCGCAATGCTTTATTGGAGGCAAAAAATGAACATCCAAGTTTCTTTGTAAAAACTATTCCAAAAAAAAAATACGTGCTTATAAATTCTACATATCTGGAAAGAAACATAAGCGTTTTTAAGACTATAAACAGGAAGCGAGTGCAATCACATACCTTCGCCAATGAGAAAGGTTTTTTGTTGGGTTTCCTAACTTTTCAGCCAATGAGGGAGAGGAAAGAACCGCACGTAAGGCCGGTTGATTGAACACTAAGCTTGGCTTTTGATTGGCTTAGCGGTCAGGAAAACCAACTATGTGCATGGCAGTGGTATAGAACACCGCTTCAACAAATAATTATTAAATAAATATCTAACACACACGATTCTGATATATGCGGAAATTATCGCTTTTCGTATTAATTCTTTCACTAAAAACTGTTATTGCATTCTTCCTTACATCCAAGACACTACGTC
>Ga0126339_10000021_pt1 | contig 47743 bp, 38 predicted proteins | sample OrbTmetagenome_2_FD_92532 | JGI IMG/M metagenome (GOLD analysis project Ga0126339, IMG submission 92532) | Coral microbial communities from Petempiche,Puerto Morelos, Mexico - Orbicella T R C metagenome | ecosystem: Host-associated > Invertebrates > Cnidaria > Coral | place: Petempiche,Puerto...
CTGGTGACTGAAACGGAGGAAAATCTTGCTGTTAGCATTAAGTATACCATGAAAGGATACCGAATCGCATTGCAAAGAAATGCGACAGCTTCTAATTTTAATTTTTACGTAAAGAAGGAGAATGTTAGCAAGAAAGATAATTGTTATGTCTTAATAAGTGAGGATCAGTCCGTGATATTAAAGGTACGTAAAGAACAAATAACCTTTTATCTTGAAAATTACGGGTTAGAATGTAGCCTTACAAAAAATGAGCAACAACGCTTATACAAATATTTATCAAAACACACTGTAAGCTAATAACGTATATTCATAATTGGTATTAGAATTTAATTCATTTAATTAGTGTTAAGCATTTTAAAAAAAATGAGATAAAGGAGGGATAACATGTCTACTTTAAAATTTAAAAGCAAAAAATATTAATTAAAAAATGTGAGACTATAGTTTGATTATTCAAATAAATAATAACTAGGGTTCTTTCTTTAGAACCCATTAAATTAATAAACATGAAATATTTTTTTATTTTATTGGCTTTGATCGTTGGATTGAGTTCTTGTAATGAGGAAATCAATTACGAGTCAGGAAAAATGCGTTTAAATGTTCAAGTTACCGGATTGAAAAACAATCCTACGATGTTTAAAACTAATGCTAAAGAAAGAATAGCAATTAAAAGTGTAAAACTTGATGATGGATCATATCAATTTGATTTCGAAGGGGTATTTGGAAGTTATTCGTTGATATTGGGGGATGATGGTGCAGAAATATATATGTTGGCAAATAAACCTTTAAAAGTTGTAATTGAAGGTGAAATAGGAAAGAGAAAATATCATTATGAAGGTGGAACTGCCACGCAATGTAATTATCTTATGCAATCTAACAATAGGACTATGATTTTATTTAAGACAATTTTTGGAACTAATAATGATGTTGATTTGACGCAAATGAACGAATCAGAAATCATTTCTTATTGTAAAAAAATAAAGAGTGAAAATTTAAAGTTTTATGATGATTTTTTTATCACAAATAAAACTGATGACGCAAGATTCAAAAAAATTGAAAAAGATTATATTAATTGGAGTTTTCATTGGTTGTCATTTGCAATTCCAAAATATATAATGAGTAAAAAGCCTGAATTTCAGTGCTCAGAACAATATTATAGTTTTATTGATGATTTTGATTTTAATAATCAAGATATGTATGATCAAAAAACTGAATATCATAGAAGTGTATCTGATTCTTATTTGTTCTTAAGAAAGAACTATGATGATTATGATGTATGTGATTTATTTAATAGAAAAGTGACCAATGAAAAAATAAAACTTAATTTTTTCAAAGGTGTTGGTTCATTTATATTAGCGACTGCAGAAGGGGAAAAATTGGAAGATGGATATGCATTGTTGATGAAGTATATTAACGATACAAGCGTCAAAGTAGAATTGACCAATATTTATAATGATCGAAAAAAAGCGATGCCCGGAGTGATTGTTCCTGATTTTGCTTTTCAAGATCAACATGGAAAAATTTGGAAATCATCTGATTTTAAAGGTAAATACTTAGTTATCGACTTTTGGGCAACTTGGTGTGGACCTTGTAAAGAAGGACTACTATTTTATCAAAAAGAAAGGGAATATTTTATAGATAAGAATGTAAATTTAATAAACATCTCTGTTGATCAGAATAAAAAAGCATGGCTTGAATATATAAAGGAACATGACTTAAAAGGCATTCAATTGAATTGTCCTAATTTTAGAGAAGATGAATTTGCTAAATTATTTGCGAACGGAGGTATTCCTAGATATGTAGTAATTGATCCTGATGGTAGAGTCATTAACGGACAATTTGATTCACCGCATCATGGTGATTTTCAAAAAAAGCTATTAAAGATACTGACCCCCTCTATATAATGTTAACTAATAAAAATCAAAAGAAGAATGAAGAAAAAATCTAATTTTTGTGCATGGTCAAATGAACTTGCACGGTTTGTAAAAGGTAAAAAAACCTTAAAGTTTAGTTTTATTTTTTTAATGTCTTGTGTTATTCAACTTTCTACGATTGATGTTAAAGCTCAAGATAAGGAGAAAATAACGATTGCTGGGAATGTTGTGGATACACAAAATGAACCCTTACCGGGTGTTGCGCTTTATTTTAAAGGAACTACTATCGGAACTATTACTAATATGGATGGTGATTTTATGCTAGAATTAACATCTGATATTGAAGATCCGATTTTAGAAGTTTCTATGTTAGGCTTCAAAAAAATCAGCTTGCCTATCGGAGAAAAACGAGAGTTTCAAATCGTCTTAAAAGAAGATATGGAAAGTTTGGAGGAAGTTGTAGTGACTGGTATTCAAACAATAAAAAAGGGAAGAGCGACTGGTTCATTTACAATTTTAACTAGCGATGATTTAAATAAAGTTGTATCACAAGATATATCTCAAAAATTGGAAGGTGCATCACCTGGTTTATTAATAGATGGTGATAAAATTTTAATTCGTGGTGCAGGAACATTAAAAGCCGGAACAGAACCTCTTTATGTTGTTGACGGTGTCGCAATGGATGAAAAAAGTATTAAAAACTTAAATCCATCCGATATTGAACAAATTTCTGTATTGAAAGATGCAGCGGCTGCTTCAGTATGGGGAATACGAGCTGCAAATGGGGTGATAGTCATTACCACCAAAAGAGCTAAAAGTAATCAAGGAACAATTGTAAATTATTCAGGTACTTTTTCAATTCAAGACAATCAGTATAAATACAATGATAATTATTTAGGTTCAGATCAGTTAGCTAAAAGACAATGGGAGTATTTTGTGAAACAAGATCAGTCAATAGGTCAAGTTGGTAGGTATTATAAGAATGATGTGGCTAAAGTTTACCATGATTATAGAAATAAAACCATTAGTGAAGAAGTAGCTTTAAAAAAGATAAATGAAATAGGGCAATATGACAACCGTGATTTTATAGAAGATGAGTTTTATAGAAAAGCAATTCTTCAGCAGCATAATGTTTCGGTTAGCACGTCGAAAGATAAGTTAAAACAATATTTTTCTTTAAGTTTCGATTCCAATCGTTCGAGATTAGTTGGTAATGATAATTGGCGTACTAATGTAGTTTCTAATACTGATTACACTATTACACCAGGTATTAATATAGGAGTCAATTTGCGTCTGAAATACGGAGAGGGAAAGTATAATGAACAAGCAGATGCAGCTCAATTATTGCAATACCAAAGAATTTTAGATTCAAATGGAGATTACATTCCTACGCCGCAAATTTATGATCAGACTTACCTAAATGAAACAAGCAAAATTACTGGTGTTGATTGGACGCATAATTTATTGCGTAAACAACGGATGAATGATAAAACTAATAATGATTTAGGAGTAAATGCCGGTATGTTTATGAACATTCAATTATTTGAAGGATTGAAATATAGTTTTCGAATAAATTTAGATGTTGATAAGACAACTAACGAAGAAATTTATGGTAGTGATCATTACAATGTACGTAATTTAAGAAATCAATTTACTCACATTGAAAATGGAAATATACTCCAGAAGAATTTTCCATATAAAGGGGGATTATTATATGCTACTGGCATACGTAGGAACACAGTAACTTTAAGAAATGTTTTAAGTTACACTAAAGAATATAATGATTGGAACTACAATGTTTTAGCGGGTCAGGAGATTTATGAGTCCAATAGACGAAAAATTAAAAGTGAAATCATTGGTTATAATGATCAATCTTTGACATCTGGTTATTTCGATTATTATCGTAATAAAAATGGAGAAATGAGGGGTTTTGAGAATGATGTGGTTGATTACTCGCCTCATTATGGTGTTGAAGAATACATAGAAAAATACGCATCATACTTTGGAACAGCTAGAGTTTCATACAAAAGAAAATATGATTTGTTTTCAAGTGTACGTTTAGATCAAACCAATTTGATCGTGAAAGCTTCCAAATACCGTAATAATCCGTCATGGTCGGTCGGATTCAAATGGAATTTAGCAAAAGAATTTTTTACAGATCAAGAGATATTGAATAATTTAGCTTTTAGATTATCTCATGGTGTTTCAGGTAATATGAGTAAAAATGTTGGTCCCAATTTAACTACTTCAATTGAACAAAGCTTTTGGTTACCAGGATATGATGCCATAAAAGTCGTTAATCCTGAAAATCCTAAATTAGGATGGGAAAAGGCACATACCACTAACATTGGATTAGATTTTGCATTTTTTAATTATCGTTTGAATGGTAACATCGAATATTACAATAAAAGAACTAAAGATGTCTTGTCTCAGGTAACAAGTGATCCAACGACAGGATGGTCTGAATTATTATTAAATTCTGCTGAAATTTTAAATCAAGGTATTGACTTGACTTTAAACTCTCGAATCATTGATAGAGAAATAACATTTGATTTAGGACTGATTTACTCTTATAATAAAAATGAAGTAACAGATATTTCATTTATACCTACAGCATTAGGTATGAGAGCTTATCAGGAAGCAATGAAAGGACAACCAATCAATTATGTTGCCTATGTCAAATATGCCAATTTGGATGAAAAAGGTAATCCGCAAATAATGAAAAAAGGTGATAATAAAGTGTATAATTATCAAGAATTTGATAATTTAGAAACTGAAGATTTTCATTTCGATGGTACTTTTACACCTTCACATTATGGAAGCTTAACACCGGCAATTGGTTACAAAAAGTTAAGATTAAGTGCATTTATTTCCTATAAATTGGGACATAAATTTAGAATGGCTTATAATGAGACTAATGGATTTTCTAGCCACATGGACAAATGGAGCGGTGATGATTATGTTTGGAAAAAAGCGGGAGATGAAAAAACAAAAGTTTATCCTGGATTACCAGCTGCTAATGATATGGTTACGACCAGGCAAAATGCTTTTGCGTATTCTAGCTACTTAATTGATAATGCAGATGTTATACGATTAAGAAGTCTTTCCTTATCTTATGATATTAGTAGTTTACTTTCTGCTATAAAGTTGAAGTCTGGATTAATTAAATTTAGTGTTGAAAATTTGGCTGTATGGCATAACAACAAATTCGATGTAGATCCTGAGTTTTATGAAATATCAGGAAAAGCGCCTAAACGTTATATGGTTGCTTTAAATGTAAAATTTTAATTTTTCCAATTATTAATAATGAAATAAACTTTAGTTTATGAAAAAGTATATAATATACGCATTGGCTTTTATATTAAGCTCTTGTAACGATTTTCTTGATGAAACACCAAAAGGAAATTTGATACCTGAAACAATTAATGATTATGCGGGTATGTTCAATGATCTTTTTAATCCTATTGGCGCTAATAATAGTAATAGTATGAATGCGGTTCCTTTGGAACATTCAAACATGCATGATAATCTAACATATGAAACTGTTTATTATCCATCAAAAATAACAACTAGAAATAAGTGGGAATGGAATGAAGAAATACATCCTTCATCAACTCAATCGATAGGTTGGAATCGTGCTTATAAATGTATTTTTGTTTGTAATTATATCATTGAAAATATAGATGATGCAGAGGAAGAATTGAATAATTTATACACAAGGGAATATATAAAGGCAGCAGCAAAAGTAACAAGAGCTTATGTGTATTTTCATTTGGTAAATGGTTACGGAAAGCATTATGATGCTTCGACAGCAGCAACTGACATGAGTATTCCGATGCCCCTAGAATCAGATATTAATATTCAACATGGGCGTAGTTCCGTTAAAACGGTTTACGAGCAAATATTTAAAGATTTAAAAGAATCATTCGATGATTTACCGGATTTACCGGCATCTTCACATATGCCTTCTAAGGCGGCTGTTTATGGATTTTATGCGAAATTGTATTTATACATGGGAGATTACCAGAAGGCTTATGAGAATGCAGAAGCTTGTTTGAATATAAAGAAATCTTTAATTGACTGGAACACAGTTCCAGAGCCAAGTCCAAACTTTCCATTTGTTCCTGGTTATCCTAGAAATTTATATGCAGATCATCCAGAAGTAATTTGGCATAAGGCAGGTAGAGGTAATGAAACTTTTTATAATTATTCAGACAATTTTGTCAATTCAATGGATAAAGAAAATGATTTACGATATGTGATTGGTGTGAGTCAATTTATGTTTGCAACTCCTGTAAATAATTTAGTAAGAGCTGATAATTATACAACGGGAATTAACGTTGGTGAAATGTTTTTAATTGCTGCTGAAGGGCGAACAAGAATTGGCGGTACTGACAATGAAACCAAAGCTTTAGAATTGCTTAATCAGTTGCGGAAAAACAGGTATAAAAATACCTGGGATGGATTACTTTTAAAAATGACTTCTTTTGATGATAAACACACATTACTTGATGAAGTACTACATGAGCGCAGAATTGAAACTGCCCGTCAAGGATGTCGTTGGTATGATTTGAAACGATTAAATAGGGAAGAGCGTTATAGAAAAGTAATTAAGCATCGCAAAAATGATGGTACATTTATGGAATTGTCTTACGATAGTCCTAGATATATTTTACCGATACCTTCTTCTGTGATTAAACAAAATCCTTTGTTGAATAAGTAACGTATATAGAATTATTTAAATATATCAGTGCTCGATATTGGCAAAATATCGAGCGCTTTAATAAAAACAATTAAATTTATAAAATGAAAAATTTCGTTTTTTTACTTTTAATTTTGTTTGGTTGTAAACAAGCAGAATATCCTAGTTTCCCAACTCCTCAAAATCTTAAAACAAAAAACATGGTTGAAATACCTGAGTTGGTTAATGAAGTAATACCAGGGGCACCAATATTAAGTCAACCTGTACAAATACAGGGTACACTAGAAGAAATAATGACTGAAAAACATGGATATGCGTATCCTGAGTTATTTGATTGGGATCGGGATGGTATGAAAGATTTGATTATTGGTGAGTTTGAAACTGGTAAGACAGGATCTTATTTACAAGTTCATATTAATCATGGCACAAATGAATATCCTAAATATACTGGAGAATATCAGTATGCCAAAGATGTAAATGGAGATACTATAACGGCATATTATTGGTGTTGTATTGGCTTGCACCCACGTTTCGTTGATTTGACTGGTGATGGTTTTGATGATTTAGTGACTGGCTCTTATTATCCGGGTAAAATTAGGATGTGGGAAGGAAGCGCAAAAGGATTTAAGTCAATGGTAGAAATTGAACAATCAAATTATTTGGATAAGACGGTTTATAATTTGCCTTCTTCAAGTATTAACTCAATGAATTATTGGAATTACACTTCGGTTGATTTTGCGGATTTTAATGGCGATGGTTTGTTTGATTTATTTGTTGCCGGAAGTGGGGGGTTGCGTTGCGCATTGAATATTGGTGATTCGAGTAAGCCCAAATTTGGAATCAGAGAATTATTATTGGATTTAAATGGTAAACCTTTGATGATAACTAATGAGGATAAAGTTGAACATTGTATTTCAGGAGATACGAAATCATATATAACAGTTACAGATTGGGACAATGATAATGTGCTTGATTTATTGGTTACTTCTACATATTCGTATGAAGAACAGAATCCAATTGAATTTTTTAGAGGTATAAAAACTGATAGAGGAATACGATTTGAAGATCGAAAACCATTGTTTGAACGAAAAGATGGATATTACAAAACATTACCAGGTTCTGGCATACAAGTTAGAGTAGTAGATTTTAATCATGATGGAATTAATGATTTATTGTTAGGAGTCAGTATACTTACTGTAAATGGTTACGATATGGTGGATTCATTAGCTTGGACTCATTTGAATAAACTGGATTTACCACGAATCGGTAAAGATTTAGGGGCCGGATACGGAGATGTAAACAGACATGATGAGATCGTTGCTCAATTTGCTCAGTATGATGAAATAGATAAGCCGTGGTACTATAGTCGCCCATTGGATAAACAAATTAAAGACATCTACACATCACGGCATAGAGGATATGTCTATGTAATGTATGGTAAGCAATCAAATACAAGCGCGACCTTAGAGGTAAAAGAAGCGAAAGCAGCACAGAAAATCAAAGAGAAAGAATTTGAGACAGTGTGTGTCAAAACGATAGAACAGCCCCATCTCAAAATTCATATTGAAAGAAGTCTTTCTAATAATTACAGGGTGCCTTTAATGATTAAAGTAACTTTTGAAATGGAAAATGGATGGTATCTTTATGCAGATACTCCTAAAAATCGTGAAGAGGGTTATATTGCGACAGAAATAATTGCTAAATCAGATAAAGTGAGTCCTTTAAATTTAATTAGACCTATGATTTTTAATCCTGATGGAGTAGCTCGTCATGAAGGGAAAAAATTAACTTTCGAACATGATTTTGTTATTACGCGTGAATGGTACAATGCAAAAGAACAGAGCATTGATTTACAGATCAAATATCAAACGTGTAATAAGAATATGTGTTTAATGCCGGTCACAATAAATGAAACCATTAAGTTTTAAAACTTAACCATATTTGAGATTAGTTTAAAGCGCCTTCTTAGGCGCTTTTTTTGGTCATTATTTATTAAAGTGTAAATACTTAATTTTAGAAATATCAGCACTACGATCTCCAAGAATTGTTATTCCATATTCTTTAGAAGGTAATGTTGCATTGTAAAGTTTGATAAAATGTATTTCTTTTAAACTGACTTTCTTTCCATTTTGATCAATGGCATTATCGAAATCGAATAAATCAGCTCCTTTAAAGCCGTTTTTTAACTCATATCCTTTATTATCAGCATAACCCCAGGCATAAGCTTTCCATTTATATATTTTGCCATAAGTAGGATCATCTTCAAGTACGATATTGTTTTTTAAAAGTGTTCCTGTAAATGTTACGCTAGTTCCATATTGTAATGGATACATTGCTTGAGGATGAAATGGTTTGATACTTTTAAATTCTATGATGCCGGTTTCTCCTTTATGATCGAGCCAATTAATTTGATGTTTTTGATCATCATTTGCCGGTTTGAAATAAGTGATTTGATAATTTTTAATTGTTTCAGATTTGTCATATTCACTTCCCTTCAATTCATACCAAGTGTCATTAGCTATACCATCTTTGTTTTCATCGTAAGATACTTGCATGATAGCTGGTTCAGATGAATTTTCAAATGCATTACCAAAAACTGCAAGATCATCACCTTCATCATTACGTAATGCACCATCATATGCAAAGGTTACATAACCACCAAATAAACCAAGAGCAATCGTTTTACTATTATCACCTATTATATTCTTTGCTTCGTCTAATAAAGATTGATCAGGTGTTTTGTTACGATGTTGTCCCGGAGCCGGTTTAAATTCTAAAATTTTCGTTACCCATTCACTTTTTGCATAAATGGATTTTTCTATTTCTGTTGTTGTATCTTCTTCGCAAGAAGTATAAAGCAAAGCTGCAGAAAGCAGCAATGCTAAATAATATTTTACTTTTTTCATTTTATTCATTTAACTTTACAGGATTACCGGTGCCACCAAGATTTTCTGATACTTGTATTTTTCCAGCGTGGTCTAATTTCGATATCCATGTTTCATTAATTTTTAAGCAGTTAATGTGCACATTTTTATTTATGAAATCATCAAACTTTTTAATGTCTGATTCTTTTAATTCATCAAAATAAATGACATCATTTAAAGTACTTAATTTAATACCTTTGTTAGTTTCATACTGTACTTTAATTATGGTTCCTCTTATAGTTTCATCAAAATAATCTATTCCATAGGTATATTTAGTCAGCCATTTTTTCCCATTGTAGCAATCAGCTTTGATACCACCAAATCCAAGTTGTGGGCTGCTCATGTATTTATCTTTAAATAATTTAAACACATATGTTTGATCGATCTGATCATCAGAAATAACTATGGGCATTGAAAACATACCATATGGAGAAGTGCCATAAAATCCTCGACTTGTATTGCCATTAGGATCTTTCAGATATACCTCACAACCCCATGCACCTTTAAACCATTTCATTTTATGAATACTGGCTTTCACTAGGCGCATTTCTTTTAGCGGCCACTTTATAAAATCATCATGTGTAATCGTTGCATATGTAACTTCAGTTTTGTCTAAAGACCATTTAGCAACAAGTGTTATGTCTTCTTTAATTGCAGTTTCTGTGAAGTTGAATTCTTTACCGTTAAAACTCCAAAAATCAAATAAATAACCTTTTTTGACCAGTTTAACATCTGGTTTTTTAACAAAACCATTTTCTTCAACTGTTTGCTTGGCAATTGTTTGTTCATTTTGAGTGTCGAAAGTGACATTGTAAAAGCGAACATCATCATCATTACTACATCCGACTAAACTTAAGGCAATAAGGGTTACCATCCCCAGAAAAAAATTTTTCATTTTGAAAAAATAAATAAGATTAATAATAACAGCGCGATGAAGTTATAAAGCAGAAGTAAATCCGTTTTACTTGTCCGTTCACCGCAGACTGTGTAAACTTTTTCTTTGGCAGGTCTTCTGACTTACTCCTGATCACATGCCTTCCCATTGTATTTTGAGTTAACAACAGTGGCGTTGTATGTAATCATTATGGAGCTTACAGCAGCGGGAACTGTTCCGGATTCACACCGGATTTCCTTTTAATTGCAAAAGCAAACCAAGAAAATTGAATGCAAATGTAAATAAAAATATAAATAAGAATAACTGTTTAAATCAGTTTTTGAATTGTTTGTTATTTTCTGATCATCTATTTAAAAAAACTAATATTTTTTTAATGTTCGACTATAACTTTCGAATAGTATAATCGTATCAATATCATATTAAAATATAATATTATGAGAACAAAAAAATTATCTAAATTAATTATTAACAGAATTCTAAGCATATTTTTCGTAGCAAGTATTTTACTATTGGGGGTTATTTTCTATTTTTTTAAGATGGAAGTTCAATCAAATAGTTCAATAATTGGTGAAATTAAGTTGGAAAATGGGTCAATTCAGATTGAAAATTTTATGGAGAAGCATTACTTGATGGTTGAAGAAATAGAAAAAACCATACAAGCCATGATGAAATCAGAAAATCAACTTGAACGGCATGAGGTGATCCAATATTTGAAAGAGGTTTTGATATGTTATCCTAAAGCTTTTGGTGTTTATGTGGTTTTTGAACCTAATGAATATGATAATTTAGATGAAGAATTTGTTGATGAAGAATATCATGATCAAACAGGCCGATTTATTCCTTATGTGACCAGATTTGGTGTTGAAGCTACACATAGTTATGAGTCCATTGATGTTTATCAATTGCCTAAAAAAACTTTAAAGCCATATATTAGTAATCCCTACAAGTATGAAACTACAAATGGTGAAACAGATATGTTTAGCATTGTTATACCTATAATTGTTGATAACAGTTTTGCTGGTGTGGTTGGTTGTGATATTGATTTACAATCGGCATCAAAAATAATGAAAAATTTAGAAACATATAATGGTAAAGGCTCCATGAATTTGATTGATAGTGATGGTAATTACATTACTCATTCCTGGGATTCATCTTTAGTAGGGAAAAATATAAAAGAAGATACAGATGATGCCGATCAAAGAATCAAAAAGTTGCAATCAGGAGAAAATGATTTTTGGTTTGAAGGCATGCAAGGGTGTTTAACACATCCAATAAAAATAAATGAACACATGCGTCCATGGCAAATACAATCAAAAGTGCATTTGAAATATGTTTTTGCTAATATAATAACAGCTGTTGAGTGGATATTGTTTATTATTATTTTTGTCGTGATAGGGACGGTTTTGTTGTTAAGATATGGGATAAATAAAATATTAACCCCTTTAGTAGTATTAAAAAATACTAGCCTCAAAATAGCCGAAGGTGATTTGACTGAAAAGATCGATATTACCTCAAATGATGAAATTGGTCAATTAGCTTCCTCGTATTCTAAAATGGCTATTAATTTGCGAGCTTTTATTGGTGAGATACAGATTGGAAGTGAAAATATAGCGGCGGCTTCTAATCAATTAAATTCAGTCAGTCAATCTCTCAGTTCAAACACAAATCAACAGGCTGGTATTGCTGAGGAAATAAGCGGTAATATGGAAGAAATGACTGCTTCAGTTCAGCAAACTAATGCAAATGCTCAGGATATAGAGAATAATGCGAAAAAAATCATGTTGCATGTGGACCATCTAAATGAAGGAGCTTCAAACGCGACAATGATGCAGCAAGAGATATATGATAAAGTTAATTTGATTAATGAAATAGCATCACAAATAAAAATACTTGCATTGAATGCAGCCATCGAAGCAGCAAAAGCAGGTGATCATGGGAAAGGATTTGCAGTCGTAGCGCGAGAGGTACAAAAACTATCTAATAGTACTTCTTCAGCAAGTAAAATAATAACTGAAAAAACAAAAATCAGCTTAGAAACATCTAAAAGAGCCATTGAAGTTGTTCATACAATAACACCAATGATGCAAAATTTGACAGAAAATATACAGAAAATAGCATTAAACGCTGACGAGCAGGCGGCGGGTATTATTCAAGTGTCTAATGGTACTCAACAATTAAATCAGAGCACACAAGCAAATGCGTCTGAAAGTGAAGAATTAGCAAGCTCAGGAGAAGAAATGGCAAATCAAGCTGAAAAATTAAAAGAGATAACACAACGGTATAAAATAGATTAATACAAATTTGTTTCAAAGATTAAAAGCCCGTTAGTTCGGGCTTTTTTAGTTATGATGTTTTATGCTTGCTTTGTTTATAATGTGTAAAATAATAGAAAAATATAAAAACATAAATTGAGAATTTGATATATTTGTTATTCAAAATGCAAAAAAAATATGCCTGGCATAAATAAATCTTAAAAAACAGGCGTATATATAGGCTTATTTGGCAAAACAGGACAGATGGAAGTAAAAAAGAAAAAGACTTATAAGCGGCCTGCAATTATGGAATATAGTTTAGATAAAGATTCTTCATTGTTACTAATGAGTGGTGATCAAAGTGGAGGGCATATTGGTTTTAATGCAATGAAACAACCAGATGTAACATTAGAAAATCAAGATAGTGATAGTCAATTAAAATCAAATGCATTTAGGGAAAACCCATATGAAAAATAAAATAAACTTTTTACTGTGTTTTTTATTCGTAAGTATAATGATTTGTTATGCTGACGAAACGACGCCACCTTCACTTCCGTCGCATAATATATGGATAGGAGTAAACAACAATTGGAATGATGCGGCTAACTGGTCACAAAAATGTGTTCCGGGATTTCATACTAATGTAGTAATAAATAAAGTTGAAGAACCTTATGAATATCCAGTTGTAAGCACTAATAACAATTACATCGGGAATTGCACCATTAATAAAAATGCAATTTTAACAATTGCTGATGGCGGTGAGCTTATTGTCAAGTATAATTTGGTGAATGACGGAAAAATACTGATAAAAACGATTAAAGATGATTATGGTAGCTTAATTATACGTGGAGATATCTCTGGTTCAGGTTCATATAGTAGTAGTTTGTTAATAAAAGATAAGTTGTATCATTATTACGGAATACCTCATGAAAATTTAACTTATGGTGATGTTAAATCCAGCAATTCGGCAATAAAAGTAAAGCAATATATTAATGATGTAAAGGGTTATCAAGCATTGGATTTAAATTATGCGTTTGAAACACCAATGCAGGGTTATTTAATGGGGATCTTAACAAAAACTCCTATAATACTCGAAGGAAAAATATATCAAAATGGGTTCGTTTATAATTTAAAAAATGAATTCAATTTAATTAGTAATCCTTTTGTTGCTCCAATTGATATCGAGGCATTATTTAAAGCAAATCAGCATTTAATCGATGCTGAAATAATGAATAAATCATTGATTACATTTGAAGAAATAGATGGACATTATAAGTTGCATACTCATTATGTGAATGAGCCAGTTTTAGGTTCACATCAAATAGATCGGGTTATCAAACCTGGAGAAACATTTTTAATCCGAGCCAATAAAGAAGGATTTTTTGTCATAGATGAATCATTTTGTAAGGCTAAAAGTGAAATTCAATCATATAATTTTTCTGATACAAATAATCGACAATATATAAGATTGAAATTACACAATAGTCAAATGAATGATGATGTTGTTTTAGTAATTGATAAGAATGGTGATATAAATAGACACAAACTACATGATTGTTATAAAATGCCTTTTTTTACCTATCTAAATAAAGCTCATTTGGCATTTTATATACACAAAAAGGAGCATCAAATAAAATTCATCAATTTTGTTGATGGAGTTTGTGAAATTCCTTTACGCATTAATTTCGTTAATAACAGCAATGCAACTTCCTTTACTGCGGAATTATCAAACGCTTTTCCTGAAAATATCATTGTTGAATTAATAGACAGTAAGGCAACAAATCCTTTTAATTTACGTAACGGCGCATATGAGTTTGCGATTGGCAGTGGAATGAATTATCAGTTTAGTTTACGATTAACAATGAAAGAGGCTACTGATATTGCGAATGCGAATGAGGATGTGGCAAAGATGTTTTGTCATGATGGAATTATTTATTGTGAGGGCTTACAAAGTAGCGCGGGGTGTGCTTACGAATTGTATGACATAAATGGTCGTTTGTTAGAAAAAAATACGCTTCATAATAATACGATTAAAGTACATCAATATAGTGGAATAGTAATTTGTAAAATCACTGATAAAAATATTACCATCAGTAAAACGTTATTGATAAGGTAATAAATAGATACATTTGTTTTTAGGTCAGCGTTAAGCTGACCTTTTTTATATTTGTTGTATTTACATGAAATGCAATTGAATTGATGAATTTTTATTTATGAATAATTTGATACTAAGCACCTTAAAAAATATAATTAAAGTATTACCTTTTACTTACAGGAAAAAGTCAGTATTAGTGTCTTTTTTGTTGTTAACTAACAGTGTGCTGGAATTATTTGGGCTGGCAGCCTTCATTCCTCTTTTTACAATTATATTACAAGATAATGCCATCCAAAAATATGAAAGTTTAACATGGCTATATGAGTTGTTGAATTTCAATTCAGAAAAGATTTTTATCATAGCCATAGCAAGTCTTATTGTACTTGTGATGGTATCAAAAAATTTTATATCGCTGGGTATCAGTTATTATCAGTCAAAATTTTCGTTAAGCCTTTATCATTATTTTGCTATAAGAATGCATCAATATTACTATCAGAAAGGTTTTACATTCTTTAAGAATACGAATAGTAATATTATAAAACGAGACATTAATGATGTACCTCAGTATTTTGCAAAAGATATGCTGTTTTCTGTTTTAAATTTATTTAATGAAATTACCGTTTTAAGTTTGATTATCATAGGAGTTTTGATTTATGATCCAAAAGCTATTGTTTTATTGTCTATCGCAGTGCTTCCTATTTTCTTGTTTTTCTACCGTTGGGTAAAAAAAAGAAGTATACGTGTTGCTGAAAAATCAAATGAGCTTGCTCCTGAAATATGGAAATATATTTATCAATCAGTTTTTGGTTATGTGGATGTCCAGATAACAAATGCAGAAAATAGGATAAGAAAACAATTGGGTGAGTTAATAAATGAACAGACTAAATTGAATGTCAAAAAACAATTATATCTTTTAGCTCCGACAAAAGTAATTGAGAATGGTATGGTATTGACAATATTGACTATTACCATATATGGCATGTGTTTTTTATCATCAAAACAGGATTTGGCAACTTTATTAGGGGTTTTTGCGCTTGCTGCATATCGAATTATGCCTTCGATTAATCGATTGATGATTGCTTTGGTAGCAGTGCGGAGTAATCAATATTTATTCCCGATTATGATGCAAATCACCAACTATAAAGCACCGGATAAAATAGAACACCAAGAAATTACTTTTGAAAAACAAATTGAATTGCAAAATATATCGTTTAAATTTCCTGATGCTGAAAACAAATTAATCAATAAATTTAATTTAACAATTAAAAAAGGAAGTGCTGTGGGGATTATGGGGCCGTCAGGATCAGGCAAGACAACATTAATGAATATCATGCTTGGGTTTTTGCGTCCGACAAATGGTAAAATTTTAATTGATGATAAAGAATTAAATGAATCTACACTTGTTCCGTGGCGAGACAAAATAGGGTATGTACAACAAGACGTTTATATCATTGATGGAACAATAATTGAAAATGTTGCTTTTGGATATGATAATGCAAATACCGATGTAGATCGTGTTGAACGATGTTTGGTTAAAGCAAGTTTGTTGCCATTTGTAAATACATTACCTGATGGCATAAACACAATAATTGGTGAACGAGGCGCTAATTTATCGGGAGGACAAAAGCAACGAATAGGTATAGCTAGAGCTTTGTATTCGGGAGCTTCTATTTTGTTTTTTGATGAGGCAACAAGTGCTCTGGATTGTCAGACTGAATCAGAAATAACAGAAAATATTAGGCAACTGAATAATGAAAAGTTAACAGTAATAGTAATTGCTCATAGAGAGAATACTTTAAAATATTGCGATAAGATTGTAAAAATATGAATGAGACAAGTAAAAGTAAAAAGAAGGTTCTTTATTTTGCAACATATAATGCAAATGCTGAATTTTATAATGAGCAAGGAAAAGGGTTTTGGGGTAATATGTTACTTTGTTATAAAGAAGTTTTCGATTTATACATTGTGCTTTTTAACAAGCATATTACTGAACCAATAAATCGACAATCTATCTATGGTATAAATAATGTTCAAGTTATCATGTTACCGTGGAAGAAAAAAATAAATTATTTCCCGACAGCGGGGCTTTATAAATCAATCATACCGTACTTTTCTGATATTGATATTGATTATGTAATATGCCAAAATGCTTCACCTTTTGCATTAACAGGTAAATTGTTTGCAAGAAGATATAAGGCAAAGTTTATTATTCATGAGCATACTTTATTTCGTACAATTAAAGAGCAAAGAACAGTTGAAGGAGTTAAAAGTTGGCATCATATTTTACGATCATTAGGTTTGTTTTTGGCAGATCATATTATAACGCCAAGTCAATATTTGGCAAATGATATACAGAAAAATGTGTTGATGTGCAAAAATGTTTCAGTAATACCTAATCCTGTTTTTAATATATGTGAAAAAAATAATAAAAGCTGTTGTAAAAAAACTGCTGTTGCTATTGCTAATTGGCATTTGAATAAAAATTTGGCACTTCTAATTGCTGCTTTTAACAAAGTGAATAATGACAAAGAATTAAAGTTAATTGTAATCGGGCACATAACTGAAATAGTTCAAAATTCAATAAGTGAATTAAATACATCGAACGTTGAATTTACCGGGCATTTACAGCATGATATAGCTATTGATTATCTCAAGAATGCATCTATGTTCATTCTTCCTAGTCAATATGAATCATTTAGTTTGCCGGTTGTTGAAGCGATGTTATTAAAAATCCCTGTTGTTAGTACAAGATGTGGTGCTCCTGAAGAGATATTAGCAGAAAACAGAGGCTTAATATGTGATATTAATGTAAACTCCTTAGCTAAATCTATAAATCAAGTGATTGAAGGTCGTAGTTCTGTTGACCTGGAAGCTGCATATAAGTGGGTTAAAGAAAATACTGGTAAAAATGCTATTGTCAATGCAATAAGTAATATTTTATAGTTATGAATATACTTCTGATAGTGTCTTGGTATAAAACGCAAGATAACCCAATGATTGGTTCTTTTTTTGAAGAGCAAGCAAGAGCATTAATAAAAAAAGGGCATAAGGTGATACTTTATTATCCAGAATATTTGTGTTTTTCATCATCAACTAAAAAATTTACGTATGATCATAATGATAATGGCATACGTACAATACAACAAGGCATCAAAGCCTTAATTCCTTATTCACGTAAGTTTAACTACAATTATTTTGCAACACAAGCTTATAAATTATTACGTAGGAAAGGAATATTAGAAAACATTGATATTGTTCATGCTCATACTTTCAGATTTGCAGGCGTCGTCGCGCTTAAAATTAAATCTAAAACAAAACTCAATTACATAGTTACAGAGCATTTCAGTCAATTAACTAATGAAGGCGGCATACACCATAAAGTCGATTTAGAATATGCCAAATTAATATTCGAAAATTCTAAGTGTAATTTTGCTGTGAGTAATTTTTTCAAGAAACAGATTATAGAAAAATTACATTTGTCACCAACGCAATTCCAGGTATTACCTAACATGGTCAATGAAACATTTCTGAATGAAAAATTGATTTCTAATAAACCTTTGATATTATTCTCAGTTGCTTTTTTTACAAAAAATAAAAATATCAGTTTACAGTTGAAGGCTTTTAAACTTTTTCTACAGACTCATCCGGATTCAGTATTAAAAATTGGGGGAGATGGTCCGGAACAACAAAATATAATGGAAGAGATCAAAAATCTTAATATAAGCAGAAATGTGATATTGTTAGGATTGCTTACAAGGCAACAAGTACTTGATGAGCTAAAAACAGCAACGTTATTCATACATAGTAGCCTGTATGAAACTTTTGGAGTCGTTTTGATTGAAGCCTTAGCGATGGGAGTGCCAGTTGTAGCATTAGATTCCGGCGGTCCACGGGATATTATTAATAAAGAAAATGGAATACTGGTTAAAGAAAATAATGTTGAATCTTTTTGTGAAGCAATGTTGTTCGTAATAAAAAATGGTAGCAGTTATCCAGCAATCAAATTAAGAAATGATTGTGCGAACAAATTTTCAGAACATAGTGTGATCAGTATGATTGAAAAACAATATAAAATTCATGCAAAATAAATTGTCATTTATTTATTTAATACAAGAAGCTGGGTGTTTAAATCCTATGTCAGGAGCGTTTCAGCACATAAAGATGGGGATGAAATATTTAGCAAAAGATTTTGAACCTGTTTTATTGTTGCAGAATAAGAAGATTAATTTAGAGTTATTAAAAAAGGATGGCACAGAAAAAATTGCGTCTCATGTAAAAAAGAGATCCGGTGTAATAAAAGGCACATTAAAAGATTTTAGTATCATTTTATATTCCATATTTAGTCTGTTTAAACAGTACAAAACAATTAAAAAGGAAAATCCATGTTTTATTTATGAACGTGCCAGTTATTTAAATTTAAATGGTTTGATTGTAGCAAAGCTTCTTAATATTCCTCATTTTTATGAGGCAAATGGTTTGCAATTTGAAAGTAAACGAAAGTATTATAAATCGTTGCTTGTGCCACTTATTAGGGTTATAGAAAAATGGCAGTATGTAAAATCAACACATACGTTTTTTGTCGGAACCTATGGTAATTATTGGAAGTTGAAAACTGGTAATTGGATTAATGTTGAAAATGGCATTGAAAAGGAATTTATAGCTAATCATCATTGTGAAAAATTAAATGATGGTAAAATTCATTTAGTGTTTGTTGGAAGTTTAATGTATCATCATCGACCTGATATACTATTAAAGGCTTTAAATGCATTGGATAAAAGTTTATTCCATGTGCATTTAGTTGGAGATAAACTGGAAAAATTGTATGATGATTTAATAAAGCAAGATATACAAGTTTTTAATCATGGATTTGTTCCGAGAAACAAATTAAATGCTTTGATTTCTCAATTTCACATTGGAATAATTGCCGGATCTCCGATGTATAATTCCAGCATGAAACTATTTGATTATGCAATAGCAAAACTCGTCGTGGTAGCTCCGAAAGTCGATGTTTTATATACAAGTTTTAGCAAAGAATTGTGTTTTTTTGATGGTACAGCTAATGATATGGCAAATAAGTTAAAAATGTTAAAACAACAGAGAGAGAAGAGCGATGCATTAGCAAATCTTTTGTATTGTAAAGTATGCCGTGATTACACATGGGATAATGTTTTTGCAAGAAAAATAAATATAATTCAAAACACATTGAAGAAATAAAAATATGAACATTCTTCACATAAATGACAAAATAACGATTTCTGGTGGCGTTGAAGTTTATATTAATCAATTGATGACACTTTTGCCAAAATATAACTTAAATGCATTTTGGTATGGAATGATAAAAAACAAAAGTGAATATATTATTAGTGATAAAAAAACAGAAAACCAGCAATTAATAAACACTGATAGTTTGAAAGATTTCGTCGAGCATATTGTTGCAACTAAAGAAATCGACGTAATTCACATACATAGTATAAGTGATTATAAAATTATTGATATATGTACACAGGTAAGGCCTGTAATTCGTTCAATGCATGAACCTAGAATCGTTTGCCCTGGCCAAGGTAAATTTTTACGTAAGTCTGAGATAATTTGTGATAAAAGATTTGGTTTACATTGTATTTATGATGCATACAAGGAAGGTTGTTGTAATAGACATCCAATTCGATTAAGTAAGGCGTTGTTTAATACTTATTACGAAGTGCATCGTGCAAGCAAAAAATATAAAGCTGTTTTGGTGATGTCAAATTATATGGAAAATCAAGCTGTAAAGGCTGGTATTGAGCAGTCAAAAATAGTATTAAATCCATATTTTACGATTGATGATACAATTGAATTTCATCAGGATGATAAAAAGATGAAGCGCATATTATTTGTTGGGCGGTTATCAAAAACGAAAGGAGTTCATTATTTCATCAAAGTTGCAAAGATATTATTAGCTGATAATAAAAATTTGGTTTTTGATATTGTTGGCGATGGACATGATGGTGATTATTTTAAAAAATTAGTCCCTTCTGATTTAGCAAAACACATTGTTTTTCATGGTTGGCAAAGTAGAGAACAAATAACACAACATTTACATAGAGCTCACATATTAGCGTTTACCTCTATTTATCCTGAAGCGTTTGGAATTACCGGTATAGAGGCAATGATGCATGGAAAACCAGTTGTTGGTTTTGATGTTGGGGGAGTGAGTACCTGGTTAAAAGATAAAAATACAGGTTATTTAATACCTGTCAAAAACACGATGTTGATGAGTGAAAAAATACAACATTTAATTGATGACGAGGTAGAATATCAAAATTTTTCAGACCAATCAAGATTATTTGCCCTAGAAAATTTCACACCTGATGTTCATTTTAAAAAGTTGCACAGTTTATACAAATCTATAATAAAATGAAAATAACTCATATCATTCCAAATTTAGAAGTTGGTGGCGCACAAATAATAATGCACTCACTCACTAACTATGCTTGTAAATATGACCATAACGTTACCATCATTAGTCTTTATAAAATCGATTCTGATGTAATAAGTTTGTCTTCAAATGTGCAAGTACATCATATATTTGATCGAAAACATTTTCCCAAAAATCCTCTTGTACTATTGAAAGGTTATGCACGGTTACATCGGTTATTGATTAATGATAAGAGTGATATTATTCACACACATTTATTCCTATCAAAAGTGATGTTGCTTTTTGTTAGGCATAAAAATATATTAAGCACACAGCATGATAATAGTCCTTGGTGGACTGATCAAGGATTAAAATCAGTGGTTCTTTCTTGGATAGAAGGTTATTTTAATCGCAAGAAAGCAATGATTAATGTTGCAATCAGTAAATCAGTTGAACGAAATTTACTAGAAAAATGTAAAGTTTCCTCAAATCAAATAAAGCAAATTTACAATGGTATTGACATTAACGCTCAGTCAAAAGTAAAAGAAAACAAAACAGAAAGGGTATCGCATTTACTTTTTGTTGGTCGTTTAGATATCAATAAAAAGGGTATCGATATATTAATTAACATTATTCAGCAGCTAGTAAAAACTGATTCAAACACTAAATTAACTATTGTAGGTGATGGTAAGGATCGTGATAAAATCAAACATTTAATAAGCAGTAAAAACTTAAATGATCACATTTGTTTGGCTGGTTTATCCCGTAACATCTCTGAATTTTATACTAAAAGTTCACTATTAATTATGCCATCACGCTGGGAAGGTTTTGGATTGACGGCAGCTGAAGCAAGTTTTTGTGGTACGCCTGTTATCGCTTCTAATGTTGAAGGGCTAAATGAAGTGGTAGTAAACGATTATAATGGCTTTTGTTGTGCTGTTAATGATGTGAATACATTTTGTAAACGGATAGAGCAACTATGCAAAGATGATAAGCTTTATGAGGAATTCTCTTCGAATGCAATTAAATTTGCAAATAAAAATTTCACATCAAAAGTGTGTAATCAACATTATTTAAATTTGTATGAAGAGATGATAGAAGCCAGGATTAAATAACCTGGCTTAATGTTTTGGACCATATTTCAGGAGTAAAAGATCGGGCCAGTTCTTTACTCCTATTTCCCATTTCTTTTATTTCTTCGTCGGTTTTGTTAGCTATTTTGGCCATGGCTTCCTGTAATTGTTTTTCGTTATCAGGCTCAATTAAATATCCATTATAGCCATTCTTAACTAAATGGTAAGCGGCTCCGCACTCATGAGTAGTGATTATTGGCATTCCGGCTGTCGCAGCTTCATGAATTACTAAACCCCAAGCTTCATAACTTGCAGGCAAAACAAAAACACCTCCCTTTTTCATCATTAAGCATACATCTTCTGGTTGAACAAACTCATTATAAACAACATTGTCGTGTATAATCATATCTCTTTCGTTTTCAACAATCATATTTTGACATGGGCCACTTCCAATGATATGCAAAGGCCAATCTTTTAATTTGATATTATTGTAGGCATTGATTAACGTTTCTATACCTTTTTGTGCAACTAAACGGCCAACAAATAAAAAGCGTTTCTCAATTTGTGTTTGCTTAACATTAAAAGCATCGGTGTCACAGGAGTATAAATTTAACATGATTTCTTTCTTTTTAAAGCCTAATCTTGTCGCAAAATTATATTGTAACATTCCTGGGACCCAAATATGCGTAAAGTATGATTTAATTTTTATACGTGATACAATAACACCAATTTGTTGTTTTAAAGTATTACGCCATTGATTATCCATTCCACAAATTACCGGCTTACCCATTTTTTTGTATTTACGAGCAATTTTTAGGTAGAATTTGTTTATCCAACCAGCCACATAAACAGCATCAGGTTTAAAATCATCAATATACTCTTGTAATTGTTTGTTTGAATAATCATTTTCATTTAAAACTTGTATGTTTGTTTCCGACTCAATTTTGAAAGGAGCTTCTTTCTTCGGTTCTTTGCGGAATATCACATATTCATTGTTGTTTAGTTCAACATCTTTACGAACACATGACATCCAGTATTCAGTTAAACTAGTGTATAGCATTACTATTTTCATAATTAAGTATCTTTAATTTGTAAAGTTAAATAAGTGAAATATAATGGTGTTATTGAATTCATTGATGCAACAAGCCATGATTCAGTAATAGCGCTAAATAAAACTACACATGTTGTAGCAATTGCTATTATTTTATTTTGTGAATAGATAAATCCTTTATAAAGGAAAAGAAAATATAATATTAGTCCAACATACCCAACATTAAGTAACATGCTATAATATGAATTCCAAATGCCATACCAATGTCTAGCTCTATTTGCACCTATATGTTCTTCTCCATATTGTATTATAAAATAATTATCATACCCCATACCTTTTCCAAGCCAAGGTTGTTTTTTTATTTCTTCTTTTGCAACATCCCAAACAACAGTTCTGCCACTTGCATCTTCAAGGCTATTGATTCGTAATCTTTCACTAATACCAAAGTAGTCAGTGACATGTTTGATATCTCGCATGTCGATATTAGAAAATAACATGGCTAAAATCATAGCGACAATGATAATGATGCCGCGATATTTGTAAAACCTAATAATGCTTTCATAAAAAATAATGCAAATAAGACCGTTTCTGGAGCCGGTTAAAAGAATTAAAACGAAGCAAGCTAATTTCAGGGCGTCATAGTAATTGTTTTTGATACCTGTAATACATAGCTTACACATGTCAATTAATGGAAACAAGATGATCATAAACATAGATAATCCGTTGGAATTACCCATTATGCCTTTAAATCGAAAATTACCCTCAACATTTTCACCAAATGTAATGAAGCAAAAGACATAATTAAGTAATGCAAACATTAACATCCATGAAAGCATCATGAAATAAAAAAAAACTTTTTTCTGCGATAAAACATCAATGATTAAACTTGATATAGAGAAAAACATTAGATAAAAACTTACTGCTCGTGCCAAGTATTCTATGCCTAAAATGCCATGGTAATAAGTAGTAATAAAAGTGATAACACTATACGGCAAAATAATACTAGCAATTCTATAATTTTGTAGTTTGTTTGTATAAATGTGAAATAAACTCAAACCTAAACAAACAAAACGTAATTTTGAGGCAAAGCTGAAAGCTGGCGTGAGATTATTACTGACAACACAAATTGTTAGTAAAGAAAATAAAACGTACAGGCTACGCCATTCTTCTTTTAAAATAAAGTAAATAAATAACAAAGCCATTGCTGCCAAAATTAATTTGCCAGCCAAGCCTGCAAATATGACTAATAGTAATAGTGTAATAAAATGACGTTGTTGATAAAGTATATCGAGTGATAATCTAATTATATATGACATTAAATTTTCATTTTGGGCTAAATTACTATTTTTACAATGTAAAAATATATAAATGAAAAAAAGAATATTAGTAACAGGGGGAGCCGGTTTCATTGGTTCGCATTTATGTAAGCGTTTATTAAATGATGGCAATGAAGTCATTTGTTTGGATAATTATTTTACTGGTTCGAAATCAAATGTTGTTAATTTATTGAAACATCCTTATTTCGAGTTAATCAGGCATGATGTAATTCATCCTTTTTTTGTAGAGGTAGATCAAATATACAATTTAGCATGTCCAGCATCACCAGTGCATTATCAACACAACCCCATAAAAACGATAAAAACGTCCGTGATGGGAGCCATAAACATGTTGGGTTTGGCTAAGCGTATAAAGGCAAAAATACTGCAAGCTTCCACCAGTGAAGTGTATGGAGATCCTTTAATGCACCCACAGCCGGAAAAATATTGGGGTAATGTTAATACAATAGGCCAACGCAGTTGTTATGATGAGGGAAAGCGATGTGCAGAAACTTTATTCATGGATTATCGTACACAGAATAATGTGATGATAAAAATAATTCGAATTTTTAATACATACGGACCTCATATGAATTTAAATGACGGTCGTGTGATTTCAAACTTTATTGTGCAAGCATTAAAAGGAGAAGATATAACTATCTATGGAGATGGTTCACAGACCAGGAGTTTTCAGTATGTAGATGATTTAATTGAGGGGATGATACGAATGATGGATAGCCGTGATGATTTTGTCGGACCAGTCAATATTGGTAATCCGAATGAATTTACAATAAAAGAGTTGGCAGAAACAATAATCAAATTGACAAATTCTACTTCAAAAATTATTTACTTGCCATTACCACAAGATGACCCTTTGCAGCGACGACCGGTAATTGATTTGGCTAAAAAAGAATTAAAAGGTTGGCAGCCCACAATTCAATTAGAAGAAGGATTGAATCAAACCATTAAATATTTCAAAACTATATTGAATGAAAAGTGAATTTTATAGTGAATCACTTTCAGGGGGTAGTGTTGATTTAATGATAATGCTGGGCATAATAATGATAAACACTACAATTGTTTTTTTCTGCTTACTTCTTGATAAAAAAATAAGAAAATATAATACGAAACATGTTTTAAAAAAAAGAAAATGAATTTTTTTATTTCTTGCATTATTGTCGTTTTTCTTATGGTGGCCATTATATTGGGTAAGGTAATTTATGAAACTAAATGGTTACATAAATCTTTCGAAGAAAGTGAGAAGGAAAATGATGAGGGAGTCTTTAACTGACTCCCTCATTTTTTAGTCATAATATATTGGATCAATATGATCGTTGAAGTAAACGAAACCATTATGCAGAAGAGTTTCATAAATTGATTTCGTATGCTTTTGATTAATCAAAGATGTGAAATCATTTCTTTTTCTATAATTATCATATTCATCTTGATTCATTTTTGTAAAATTCGTTATGACTTGAACGAATTCTTCAGGCTTTTTTAGGTCAATATCATACCCTATAGATTTAACATTTAAATTAGTCCATGGAGTGTTACGTGAGATTACAACTGGCATTTTTGCGGCCATTGCTTCAACAATACTATGGCCGTAGTTTTCATGTTGGGTTGGCAAAAATGCAATATGGTATTTAGAATATATCTCTACGCATTGTTCTGGTTTAAAAGGCTTTTTAAATATTACATTTAATTTATGTTTCTTGATCTTACGTAATACATCATTGTAATAAACTACATCATCACATTCGCCATAAATATCCATAGTAACACGATATTTTTTATCTATTTTTGATAAGATATTTACAGCAAAAAGTAAATTTTTTACTCTATTTACGCGTGCTGGGAAGATGATTTTCAATTCATCTTTTTGTTTTTCTCTTGAAACATATTCTTCTAATTTAGGATTATAGAAATTGGGTGCTAAATGAATACGATCAGTATTAAAATGTTTTTTAATTGCATTGATCTCATTAATGGAAGTGCCAAGCCAAACGACATCTTTATAAATACCCAATAGCTTCAAAACAAGCAAACCTATTAGCTTTTTAAAAGGTTTTACTTTTAAGGCGCCTTTACCCAACATTCCTCTTGGAAAAAGAAAAGTGCGCTCAGCATGTTGTTTGTATTTTTTTAATGGGATTAACGTAAAATATTTACTCCATAGGCTATTGCATATTATTGTTTTAAATTGTCCTTTAGTTAAAACAATGTCTTTGATGTTTTCATTTCCTATTTGTGTTGGATCGGATAAATATAAAACTTGAGCATTATCGATTTCGGTCCATTGATTAGTTATGACATTAAGTGGTTCCTTTGTCATATGGTCTTTGTTAGAAGTCACAATATAAAAATTAAAAATATCCCTCATTGCATCAACCATGTTAGATATAGAAACTATTGGTCCTCCTGCTTTGTAGCCTGGTTTATACCATTCAATAAAAATTAGTACATTAGGTTTTTTCATGTTTTATTTGTTTTTACATTGTGTCATAATACTATCATGATATAAATCATACCATAATAATCTTGTGTATCTTTGTTTATATGTTGATTCATTGCTTACCGCAGGTTGTGTATTTAAAAATCGGTTATCTAATATTTTGATTGGCAAGTTTAAATAGTTAATGTAACGTTCATTTTCCACTTTTAAAGCCACAGGATTTTTAGGAGTGAGGCAATACTCTAAATTACCATTTTGTATCTTTTTTATTGCTCTGCAACAAAATTCGAAATTTGTTTGTAATTGTTGTTTGTTAGGCCCATAATTCAAATAAACATCAACTCCTTGTTTTGTAATTCGTCCAGCAATAAAACCAATAAATATACAACACGGATCAGTCAATACTCCAAATGAGAAGAATGTTTCATTTCTAATCTTATTAATGCTTATTAGCATAGTAATATTGGAGAGAGGCGCTGCTTTTCTTTCTTTAAAACAAATAATTCCTGTATAATTACCAATGTCATGGAATTGGCTTTTTTTATTCTCTAAATTTTTTTTGGCATCATTTGTGATTAACACAATATCATTGCAATTACTTATTATATTTTGCCAAAAATCTTCAATTACTATTTCATTGAAATTGAGAATATTTTCATCAGCAGATAAATTTAATCTTAGCGATTTTTTAAATTCTTTATAAGAAATACGTAAGGCAAGTGTATTAAGAACTTGCCAATTATCATGTTTAAAAATCATACTTAACTAAAATTAATAGGCGAATATAATAAAAATGAATAATCTTAAAATCGTATAATATATGGTCAATTTTGTAATACTATTTTATTACATGTTTAATCCAGTTTTGTTTCGATTTTTTTTTGTTGTTTTTAATTGGTTATTTTTACGCAAGACAATGTGATTACTATAATTTAGAGTTAAAATAAAAACTCTGAATTGGTTAAAAAATAATAAGACTAAAAGATTTTAGTGTGAAATTAACCCTTAATAAATTAGCTAAATTAACCGGTGTTTCTCAGACGACAGTTTCATTTGTGATGAATGGTAAAGGTGATGAGATGAATATCAGCAAAACAACTCAAAAACGAATACTTGAGACTGCTAAGAGATATAATTATCAGCCTAATCATGCTGCACGGATTTTAAGTATGGGTCGCTCTCTCACGATTGCTTTTGTTGTACCAGATATTTCAAATCCGTTCTTTTCGAAGATTGCACGGTTGGTAGAGTATTATGCTGAGCAAAAAGGGTATTCAGTAATGTTTGCCAATACAGATGAAAATAAAAAAAAGGAGCATAAAATATTAACAAATTTGATCGCAAGACAAATTGATGGCATCATAGTGGCTCCGACTTCTGAAACGATCTATCAAGATTTGACTATCCCGACAGTTATCTTTGATAGAATTAATAATCAACAAAAGAATTTCATTGCCATAAACAATAAAGACACTGCATATCAATTAACCAAGGCTTTGATTAAAAAAGGCCATGATGAAATTGCATTATTTTCTGTTAGTTCATTTTTGCCTAATATAAAAGAGCGAATTGTTGGATATCGACAAGCTTTACGAGATAATAACATACCTTACAATGAGCTTTTAGTTAATGACATTGACCCTAAAAACATTAAACGCGACATAAAAAAAGTGTTAAGTAGTATAAAGCAATCAAATAAATCAATTAAAGCTGCACTTTTTCTTAATAATGTTTTAGCGGCAGAATTTATTTGGATTATAAATGCTTTTAATAAACAACGAAATGATTTGCTAAGCTTAGCCTCTTTCGATAATCTGGATATGTTTGATTATCTAACTCCTAAAATTATATCAGCATCACAGCCTAGTGATATGATTGCTCAGAAATCTGTTGAAATGCTTTTTAAACAAATTGATAACAATATTGTTAGTGATGGCGTTTTTTTACAGACTGAAATCATAAAAAGATAATAATTTATACATTTATTTATACATTTATTTTAGGAAAATTAACAAATATAAAAAAGTTGATTACATTTGCATCAATTACTAAAGCGTTTTAGTGACAGTTGAAACTTTATAGTAATATTAAATGATAAGAATATAAATAAATATAGATCATTTAATCTTATAGCGTTATATAATATTTATAAATAATACATATATGATATCAAGAAGAAAATTCATTAAAAAAACTGGTGTTAGCACAGCAGGTTTAATGGTTGCTGGAAGTGCATTGACAACTGCTAGTGCGAAGAAAAATGACTATGTTACTAAAAGGCCTGAATTTGCTAAGCGTAATTTTACGAGTCCTGTTATTGAACAGTTAATTAAGGATACTAAAGCTAAAATTAATGACCCCAAGTTAGCTTATATGTTTGAAAACTGTTTTCCTAACACTCTTGATACAACAGTAGAGCATGAAATTAAAAATGGTGTGCCAGACACTTTTGTTATTACAGGTGATATTCATGCGATGTGGTTACGCGATTCTACTGCTCAAGTTTGGCCATATATGCCTTACGCAAGCAAGGATAAGAAGTTGCAAAATTTGATTGCTGGTGTTGTTCATCGTCAAACTGCCTGTATTTTAATAGATCCTTATGCAAATGCTTTTAACAAAACAGCAGTTCATGGGCATCATAAAGATGATCATACTTCAATGAAAGAAGGCGTTTGGGAAAGAAAGTGGGAGATTGATTCACTTTGTTATGCTGTTCGCTTAGCTTATAATTACTGGAAAACAACGGGTGACACATCTGTCTTTACTAAACAATGGAAAAAGGCTGCAGTAGCGATTTATTCAACATTTATCGAACAACAAAGAAAAAATGGAGTAGGTCCATATCGTTTTGAAAGAACTACCAGCAGGCAATTGGACTCATTATCAAATAATGGTCATGGTAGGCCAGTAAAACCAGTTGGTTTAATTGTAAGTAGTTTTAGGCCATCGGATGATGCTGCAACACTGCAATTTCTAATTCCAAGTAATTTATTTGCAGTGACAAGTTTGCGTCAAATCGGTGAAATTTGTGGCAAGGTCACTAATCAGCCTAAACTTCAAAAGAACTGTAATATGTTAGCGATTGAAGTCGAAGAAGCTATAAAGAAATATGGTATACATAAACATCCCGTGCACGGCAATGTTTATGCTTATGAAGTTGATGGGTATGGTAATGCTATTTTTATGGATGACGCCAACGTACCTTCTTTACTTGCATTGCCATATTTAGATTGTGTTGATGTAAATGATTCGGTTTACCAAAATACGCGTAATTTAGTATGGAGTGACAGTAATCCTTATTTCTTCAAAGGTAAAGCCGCTGAGGGCATTGGTGGCCCACACGTTGGATATGATATGGTTTGGCCAATGAGTATCATCATGAAGGCAATGACCACTAATGATATGAATGAAATCAGTAAATGCATAAAAATGTTACGTGATACCGATGGAGGCACAGGTTTTATGCATGAGACTTTCCATAAAGATGATCCAAAACATTTTACCAGATCGTGGTTTGCCTGGGCAAATACATTATTTGGCGAATTAGTGTTGAAATTAGTAAAAGAGAACAAAATAAATAAGATATAGATGAAGTCGTTAAGTAATTTTATGGTGTTGCTGTTTACACTCATATTTACAGCATGTAACATATCCGATGAGCAATTAAAGTTAGAAGTTGACTATGTTGATCCGTTCATCGGAACTGGTGGGCATGGTCATACTTTCCCCGGAGCCACTTTGCCTGGTGGCATGGTTCAATTAAGTCCGGACTGTGGAACAAGTGGATGGGATTGGTGTTCAGGATACCATAACTCAGATAATACAATTGAAGGTTTTTCACATTTGCATTTGAGTGGAACTGGTGCATCGGATTTAGGCGATATTTTGTTTATGCCTTGTACAGGTGAAATAAAATGGCATCCTGGACCTAAAGATAAGCCAGATGAAGGTTACCGATCACGTTTTACACATAAGAGTGAGGTGGCTAAGCCTGGATATTACAAAGTAGACCTTTTAGATTATAATATTAAAGCTGAATTAACAGCTACAGAACGCACAGGTATTCATCGTTATACCTTTCCTGAAAAGGAACAAAAACATTTGTTAATTGATTTAGCCCACGGAATACATGATGGAGTTGTTGAAGGCTCGATTCAAATTATAGATCAAAGTACAATAGTAGGGCTACGACGTTCAAACGGTTGGGCAAATAATCAGCACGTATATTTTGCAGCTCATTTTTCTAAGCCTATTGTAAAGTCACAATTTTATACGGATGAAAACATTGTGAACAAGGAACATAAAGTTAATGGTCACATTGTAAAAGCATTATTGGAATTTGATGAAAAGGATGCAAAAGAGTTATTAGTAAAAGTCGGTATTTCATCTGTCAGTGAGGAAGGAGCTTTAAATAATATAATGAAAGAAGCTAAGCATTGGGATTTCAATGCTTACAGAAATGCGGCCAAAAAGAAGTGGCAACAAGTGTTATCAAAAATCGAAGTGTCAGGTAAAGAAAGAGATAAGACAATTTTCTATACTTCTTTATACCATGCTAATATCGCTCCTAATGTATTGTCAGATGCAGATGGTAAGTATCGCGGAATGGATAATAAGATATATGAAGCACATGGATTTAAGAGATATCATGTATTTTCTTTATGGGACACATTCAGAGCAAATCATCCATTATATACTATAACAAATCCAGATAGAATAAATGATTTCATGGTAACATTTATTTCTATGAGAAAAGAATGGGGACACTTACCAGTATGGGAATTGTGGGGACGTGAAAACTACTGTATGATTGGTTATCACTCAGTTCCAGTGATTTTAGATGCATGGAAAAAAGGTTTAGTAAAAACCTTACCTGAAGAAGCACTTTTAGAAGCTATGATGAATAGTGCTAATGCTGATGATAGAGGTAAAAAATATCTAAGAGAATACAAATATATTCCTGCGGACTTGGAAAATGAATCAGTTTCTAAGACTTTAGAGTATGCATATGATGATTGGTGTATAGCTGAGATGGCGAAGGATTTGGGTAAAGACAGTATTTACCAAGTGTTTAGCGAAAGAGCATCTTATTATAAAAATCTATGGGATGCTGAAACTAAATTCATGAGAGGCAAATTAGCAAATGGAGAGTGGAAACCAGGTTTTGATCCTTTATTTTCTAAACATAGAGATGATGAATATACAGAGGGTAATGCTTGGCAATATTCATGGTTTGTGCCACATGACATAAAAGGTTTAGTTGAGTTACATGGCGGTGTTGATAATTTTGTTTGTAAACTAGATTCTCTTTTTTATCTGAAAACGGAAGTAAAAGGAGAGCATTCATCACCCGACATTAGTGGTTTAATTGGTCAATATGCCCATGGAAATGAACCTAGCCACCACATAGCTTATTTATATAATTGTGTGGGAAAACCAAATCGAACTGCCAAGGTGGTGCGACAGGTCTTAAATAACCTTTATACAGATAAAATCGATGGTATTTGCGGTAATGAAGATTGTGGACAAATGTCAGCTTGGTATGTGTTTTCTTCCATGGGTTTTTACCCAGTGAATCCAGCTGATGGGAAATATGTGTTCGGCAGTCCTTTATTTGATAAAGTAAAAATTAACATTTCCAAAAGCAGATCATTCACTATCGTAGTAGAGAATAATAATGATGAGAACATTTATATACAAAAAACAGTGTTAAATGGTGTTGAAATAAAACAAAATCATATTACACATCAAGATATTATAAATGGAGGGACATTAGAAATCATAATGGGTAATACTCCCATATCCAATTAATACTGTAACTAAAAAACATAGCCTATGAAAAAATAATAATGCTAAAACAATGATTAAAAAGTTTGAATGAGTATTGAAAATGGTAGCATTTCATACTTAATGTTTAATAAATTTTAATAAATAAATTATGCGAACAAATCCAAAGTACGGATTGTGGGGACGTAATATTTTACGAACCACATTGCTTCTCACAACGTTTTTGTTGTGTCAAGTACATTCATCTGCTTCTGCGAATAAAGACACAGTAGCGGAAGAAATTAACATTACACAAGACGGTAAAAAACAGGTAAAAGGAAAAGTTGTTGATCAAAGTGGTCTTGTTGTGCCCGGCGTGTCAATTATCATTAAAGGCACTGCAACTGGTACAATCAGTGACATTGATGGTAATTTTTCTATTAGTGTTGCACCAGATGAAATATTGAAATTTTCTTTCATTGGAATGCAAACGAGAGAATTGACTGTTGGTGTCGATAACTTTGATACAGTAACATTAATAGAAGATATTGTAGGGATTAATGAGGTTGTTGTAGTTGGTTATGGCACGATGGAAAGAAAGGAAGTAACCTCTGCGGTTGAAACTATTGATGCTAAAAATTTCGTTCAAAATGGTTCTTCTGATCCTATGGAATTAATTCAAGGTAAAGTAGCAGGATTGAACATTACCAGAACAGAAGGATCTAATCCTAATTCCAGGGCATCAATACAATTACGTGGCGTAACATCATTAACTGGTACCAGACAACCTCTAATTGTCATTGATGGAATACCTGGTGGCAATTTAGATATGGTGCGACAAGAAGATATTGCATCATTTAACGTGTTGAAAGATGGTTCAGCGGCTGCAATATATGGTAGTCGTGCAAATGCCGGTGTAATCTTAATTACAACAAAGAAAGGTAAAGAAGGGAAAGCGCAATTCAATTATTCAACATATTTTACACGTGAATTCGTAGACAAGAAACCAGATTATTTATCTGCTTCTAAATTTAGAAGTTTGATTAAAAAAGGTTTAATCAGTGCTGATCAAGATTTAGGAAGTTCTACTGATTTATATGATGAGTTAATTGATAAAGATAACTTGACTCAATATCATAGTTTCAGTGCCGCTGGTGGTTCTAAAAACACTAATTATCGTGCATCAGTTTATTATAACGATGCTTGCGGTATAGCAAGGCAAAATAGTAGGGAAGAATTTGGAGGACGTATAAACGTTAATCAAACAGGTTTGAATGATAAGTTAACGATGTCCATGAATTTGGCTACTAATTTTAACAATGCTAATTTACTGGGTGGACGATCTGCTGATTTCGCACAAGCAATACAACGAAATCCAACAATGCCAATTCGTAATGAAGATGGCACCTTTTATAACACTGAGGCGCATGACGCTTATAACCCAATGTCTCGTTTGGCCAATCGCATCAATAAACGCGATCAGCAAATGTTTACAGGTGATATGAAATTGCAATACCAAGTATTGAATGGATTATCAGTTTCAGCATTTGCAGCTTATCAGCGAAACACATATAATGATAGAGAATATCGTTCTAAAGATGATTGGGAGCAACGTCCTTCGAGTCAATATCAAGGCATGGGTTTTGCAAGAAAGTATAATTATTTGGCATGGAGCAAAACGTTTGAATCAACCATTAATTATATCAAAGAATTGAATGATCATACAATTAAAGCTTTAGGTGGTTATAGTTATCAGTATGGTACCGTTGAGACATTTGATGCACAAAATAATGGTTTTACGACAGATGGTTTCTTAGATTGGAATTTAGGAGCAGGAAGTGCGATTAATAATGATAAGTTGCCTAAACCAGGAATGGGTAGTCACAAACATGATAATACTTTAGTAGCATTTTTTGGAAGGGTGAATTATTCATTTAAGCGTAAGTATCATTTCCAAGCTAGTTTACGTCATGAAGGATCTTCTCGTTTTGGTGAAAACAATAAATGGGGTAGTTTCCCAGCTTTCTCTGGAGGTTGGACAATAACTGAAGAAAGTTTTATGGATAATTTAACTCAAGTTAATGAGTTAAAACTTCGTGTAGGTTATGGTATCACAGGAAACCAAGGCATACCTAATTATCAATCATTAATAACTCTTGGAACAGGTGGGGTATATCCTCAAAACGGAGTTTACTATGAAACTTATGGAGCTGCACGGAATCCAAACGCAAATTTAAAATGGGAGGAAAAAGCTGAACTTAACTTCGGTTTAGATTTTGCTTTATTTGACAATATTTTAAGTGGTAGCTTAGATATTTATCAAAGAAAAACAAGTAACCTTTTATATGAATATAATGCTCAACAGCCCTCATATGTGCGTGATCGATTATATACTAATGTAGGTACCTTAAAAAGCAATGGTATAGAGTTACAACTTAGCGCCATTGCGATGCAAAAACAAGATTTCCGATGGACCGTTGATTTTACAGCAAACACTCAGAAAAATGAGTTGACCAAATTATCAAATGATGTATTTAAGGCAAATTGGTTAGAATATGCAAGATTAACTGCGCCTGGTAACTTAGGAGCAGCAATTCGCCTTGAAGAAGGAGGTAAAATCGGTAATTTTTATGGTAAACGTTTTGCCGGTTTGACTGAAGAGGGGAAATGGTTATTCTATAAAAAAGATGGAACCAAAGGCAAAGCCAGCGAAATGACGGAAGATGATTTGTGTGTAATTGGTAATGGTGTGCCTAAATTACAAGCTTCTTTAGGTAATACATTTAAATATAAAAACTTTGATTTATCCATCCATTTTAGAGGTAAATTTGGTTTCGATATCCTTAACACTAAAGAATTATATCTTGGGAATAAAAAATATTTGCCTAACAACATTTTAAATTGTGCTCTATCAAAGCATAAAAAGATAGATGATGATCCTCAATATTCTGATTATTATATAGAAAAAGGTGATTTCGTAAAAATTGATAATCTAACGTTAGGTTACAACATGAATATTAAAAAATCTAGTTGGGTTAGAAATTTACGGGTATATGTTACCGGTAGGAACTTAGCAACATTTACTGGCTATGATGGAATTGATCCTGAATTACAAGATACAGGCTTTGAGCCTGGTGTTGATAATCGTGGTTTTTATCCTCGTACTCAATCATGGACTGTTGGTTTAAAAGTTGGATTCTAAAAATTGAAAAATGATACGAAAATTAAATAAATATTTCTATGTACTTGTGTCATTGTCATTATTAATGACTGGTGCCTGCACAGACACAGATGAGACAATTTATAGCGAATTGGGTAAGAATAACTTCTACAACAACAAAATAGAAGTGATGCAGGGTGCTTTACGTCCTTTTACTCATATGCAAGCTTGGTATGCGCCTACAGGTCAAAATGGTTACTATTATCATGCTGAATTATCTGCTGATCAATTAGCGTGGCCACAAAAAGGTCGTCATGGATATGATGGTGGTGACCATATTCGCCAACACGAGCATAAATGGACTGCTAACGAAAATCGCATGCGAAATGCCTGGACATTAATGTGGACTGGTGTTGGATATGTAAATGCAGCTTTGGAAGATTTAAGTGCAATTAATTATAAAGCACTTGATATTACTGACACTGAAATGAAAGCAATACTTGCAGAATTAAAGGTGTTAAGAGCATTTCATTATATGAAAATGATGGAATTGTGGGGTAATATTCCTATCGTGGTAAAAGTTGGGGAGCCACAAAATCCACCAACTGAAGCTAAGACAAAAGTTTTCGATTTCATAAAAGAAGAGCTGGAAACGTATGTGCCTCAATTATTGCCATACTCATCTGAATTAGTAGGTCGTGTGTCGCAAACTGCTGGTTATGCAATGCTTTCTGAATTGTATTTGAATGCTGAATATCATACAGGTACAGCGATGTGGGATGAGTGTGTTACAGCTTGTGATAAAATTATTAATGGTGAAGCTGGCGGTTTAGCAGGTGGCGCTCCTAAATTAGCAAATGATATAAATGCATCTTTTTGTAACACTAATCAAAATGCTAGTGAAGCATTATTCCAATTTGCATTTAGCCGTTCTGGAGGATTTACTTTTGGTTTTCAAGATTGGTTAATGGGCTTTGGAAACATGAGTAAAGCGCTAAATGTGGCTTATAAAGGTTGGAATGCTATGGTAGTGATACCAACTGCTTTTGATGCTTATAATGATAAGGATAAAAGAAAGACCGATTGGTTTTTATTTGGTCCACAATATGAGTATGGAACAACCACTCCGATTTTAGGTACTGAGGAATACAATGGAAAGCCTTTTGTTTATGTGAATTCTATTCGTCGCGAGAGTGAAGGAGATATGACTAGTGAAGGTAGTATGACAGAAGGAGAGGAAAATTCTGGTGCTCGTTTCAATAAATACAAAACAGGTACTCAAGACGATGATAATTATTGGGAAAACCATTATATGATTTATCGTCTGACAGAAGTCTATTACAATAAAGCGGAAGCATTAATTCGTAAAAATGGTGGTACAGCAACACAGGAAGCCGTAACTGTGATGAATAAGTGTATGGAGCGTAATTTTGCGCCTGCTGATTGGCCTACAAATAAGTATACGACTGCTACATTGACTTTAGATGAAATGTTGACAGAAAGAGGCCGTGAATTTATTTTTGAAGGTAAACGTCGCACTGATATGATCAGATTTGGTAAATATACAAATGGAACATGGTGGGATCATAAACCGACTAATGATCCAAGCAAAGAGATTTATCCAATTCCACATACGCAATTAGCAGCTAACCCTAACCTGGTACAAAATCCTGGATATAGTAATTAATTACATGAAATAATTTAAATCAAAGAGTAAGTTAATGATTAATATTAGCTTACTCTTTGTTGTATTATAGTGTGTTATAAAATAAAAAGATTTCTAAGTTGTAAAGTTCACAATTATATAAAATGAGAGTTTTAAAAATCATGATGATCCTAACCATTACTTTGTTGGGATGCGAACAAAAAAATGATAGATTATATCTTGCATCGGCTAAGCAAATTAGCTGCTTAATTGATAGATATTATCAAATTAGATCAGATAGTTTATATGTAGAAACTTATCCATATAAAAAAGACTTGAATGTTACTTATTTAGCTGATAACAATAACAACGATAAAAAAGAGAAAGCTGCATATTTGTGGCCTTTATCAGGATTGTTGTCATCTCATGTTGCTCTTTACAAAGCTAAACATGATCAATCCATATTGTATAAAATAAAAAAGCAAATAATACCCGTAATGGATAAATATTACAATCCGGATAAAACATATCCATGCTATATGTCTTATTTGAAAGAAGAGGGTTTTTCGGATAGCTTTTATGATGATAATATATGGATTGCCATTGATTACTGTGATTTATATAAGGCAACCAATAACCGTTATTTTTTATGTAGAGCAGAAAAATTATGGAGGTTTATTATCAGTGGCTGGGATGAAAATTTAAATGGAGGAATTTATTGGTATGAAAGAAGAAGAAAAACTAAGAACACATGTAGCAATGCTCCTGCGTGTGTTTTAGCGTGTAAATTGTATCAGGCGACTAATCGTACTGATTATCTGAATAAGGCAATTGATATTTATAATTGGACGCAATCTAACTTACAAGATAGTAGCGACAATTTGTATTGGGATAATGTTGATTTACAAGGTAAGGTAGATACACGCAAATATGCCTATAACAGTGGTCAAATGATACAATCTGGAGCTTTGTTATATCAAATTACCGGAGAAAAAAGATACTTGAATGATGCTCACGTGATAGCCTCTAGTGCAATGGATCATTTTACACGTGAAAAACAAATAGAGGATAAAAAAATAAAAATTTTCGAAGGAGATAATAACTGGTTTATTGCTGTGTTGATCAGAGGCTATTGTGAGTTGTATATGATTGATAAAAATTATCAATACATTGATATTATCAAGCGTAATTGTGATTGGTTGTTAAAAATGCGTCGTGATGATAACGGATTATTTGAGAAAGACTGGTATCATGAAGAAATCAGGGAATCACACAAATGGTTGATGGATCAAGCAAGTATCATGGAAATTTTCGCAAGAATATATGAAATTAACAAACAGTAATTGACTGCAACAAACCGACAATAATGTCGGTTTGTTGTCATGCATTTAATTATCGTCATCTACAACTTTAATCGCCTGTTCTAACATCACAAAAAATATAAATCATTGACAAGCTAAGCTTCTTAAATGCTTGTTAATTATATTTTTATATACACTTTCCTTTCTTTATTTTTTCTTCTCTTACTTTAAGAACTCAGTTCTTTTTTTTCATTGTGTTTATAAATTTTTTAAACACCATCTTTTTATTTTTTAGGTCATTTATACTTCGCTTTGTCTTTTCTTTAATCGGTATAAGATAATGATATTCAAAAAGATATAAGGGAGTGTTTGTTTGTCTTGGCATTTTGATTCGTGTTTTATTTTACTAACTAAATAAAATAATAAAATATAAAACGAATAAAATATTTAAAGTGTTAGTTTTGCCACGAGAAACTATTAAGGAAAATTTGCGTAAGCGGAATAATATTTAAAAAGATTTATAATAAATGATAAGAGTTTATGTCATTTATTAACTGATTGTAAAATGTAACACATGAAAAGAGTTTATCTAATTCTGATGGTTCTTGCAGTATTTATTGATTGTAAAGCTGCAACAACAAATCAATGGACTGGCCAAATATCTACTGTTTGGGAAGAAGCAGCTAACTGGTCATTGAATAGTTGCCCAACGTTTAGCGATGACGTTACAATCCCAAGCGTATCTAACAATCGTTATCCTGTTTTAAATTCTGATGTAACCGTGCACAATTTAAACGTTCAGTCGGGAGCCACTTTAACCATCGCATCAGGTTGTGAATTAGTCGTCAATGGTGTATATACTTTAAATGGTATTTTATATGGTAAAGCTGTAGATTGCAATTTCCCAAGCCTTTACAATAGCAACGATTTCGTGCCATGGTCGAGGATTTATATTACTTTTTTAGCAAAAAAATTCTATCAAATAACGCCTTTACAGTATGATAGATTGTATGCGTTGTGTGGTTGGGATGAGAGTTTATATAAAGTATACGAATTTGATCAAAATAGTACAACAAATAACGGTTGGACAAATCTCACATACTGGGATGAAGTGCGTCAAGATCAACCAATCAATGTTATATTTAAAAATGAAAAGAAAAAGGGACAATATTACACACCATATATAACTCAGCCTTATAATTTTCAAGAAGGATGGTTTCATGTAGGTAACCCATATATGAACTGGATTGATGTTTCAGGAATTGAAGGATTAAATTATACTAACAAAAAAGTTTATCAGTACCGGGAAGTAAATGGTGAAGATGTGGTTGTGATAACCGATTTAAGTGATCGATCAGCAGATGATCCGCGATCAAATGGCAAAATCGCTCCTAAAAGAGCTTTTTGGATGTATGCAAAGGAAGCTGGTTCATATCGAATCAATCCGGATATGAAATGTGAAAAAAACACGAATCGTTTAAAATATATTAGTAGCCGTGATCAAAGCCAGGTAGTAAAGTTGACATGTGGTATAAATGAGCAATATGATTATGCAGCGATAAAATTAGGTGAGTTGGGTGCAGATCATGATGTAGCTGATGCTCTCAAATATGAAATCCAATATCAATCGATACCATCTTTAGCAATTGTAAAAAATCAAAAAAATTACACCATAGCACAAGTTTCTTTATCTAATCAGCAGCAAGAGATACCCATCACTATAACGATACCCAATAATTTAAAAAATGTTGACTTGGATTTGAAATTTTTCAATGTTAAAGATTTTGATTCAGGTTATGAATTGTATTTAAAGAATGATAAAGGAGAAAAAATTGATTTTAGGAAGGAATCAGTATACACATTTTCGACTGAGAAAGAAAAACTTAATTTTTCATTGATTATTAAATCTATATCCACGATGATTGAAAATGTAAGTGATAGTAATGCATTTATTTGTTATTGTGAAGATCGAACTATTAATATAAATAACATTAACAATGAACCTTTTTGCAAATACGAGGTCTTTGATATAACCGGCAAATATATCGAAAAAGGCGATTTAAAGAGGAATAAGCAAATTAGTATAGATAAACCAGGCATTTATGTCGTGACTATTAAAAATTCACATCTTAATTGTGTTAAAAAAGTTGTAGTACACTAGACAAATGAAAAAGAAAAGAAAATACACCGCACCGACAATTACTGAGCATAGCTTGGATAAAAATGTTTGCTTGGCAATGTCAAGCATTGGTAATCCACCAGGTAATCCTAGTAATCCATTCAGATCACCTAAACCCAGGAATGTTTTAATTTTTGAAGATGAATTGGGGAAAAAAGATGATAGTCCTTTTGGAGAGAATATATTCGAATAGTAAGAAGCGCCAACTAATTTGGCGCTTCTTTTTTTGCTACAACGTGTTAATTTGAATGTAATATGATTTCAATGTTTTATAAGCTTTCTTCTTATTCATCAAAATCAAACCTTTTTCTTCCGGATCTTTGTGTATGATCCCTAAATCACCAAGCAGATAACGAAAATTTTTGGCTTTTTCCTTTATACTTAAATCATTTTTTTTATCGGGATTTAAAAAAACATGGTACCGTACATCGCTTAATGTGATGTTTTCGTAATTCTTCTGCAGGATACTATTCAATATCTTCAAGCGTAATCTTTGATCAGCATCGAAAAACTTTGCAATTCTAAATTGAACATAGACAATCATTCCTTCGGCAAATGCAACAAGTGCGAAATAAATGTAAAAAAGGAATGTATTTTTATTGTTTTTAGTTTCTGAGGATGCGTATTTTGCTGCCACGCTTGCTAATTGAGCATCTTTACGTTTATTTATTCTCTCTATTTGATTAACTAATTTAAGTTGATAAGCAGCTTCAAGCTCCTTAATATTTTCCTGAGTTTGTAAAACATTGGCCCGTGCCTGTTCACGTTGTTTCTCAGAATAACAAGTTCTGTTTTTCCAATATTCTAAATCTTTTAAATAGACCTGGTAAGTGTTTGATTTTAATTGTAGACTTGAAATACTATCAATTTTATTCGCATAAAAATCATCGATGTGAAATTGTTCATCTTTAAAAGTGATCATTGCTTTATCTCTGTTTTCAGTTGTTTTATTTGTCCAGAAATAAATACCAATACCTGATAATGAAAAGCTGATAGTAAAAGTGATGGCCAATACAATAATAGAATACCTTTTTCCATTAAACTTATCGCTTAGATTTTGTACTTTAAAGTATTCATTCATTATCAATGCGAATATGATAAAAGGTATTACCAGGACGATTGTCATGGTATCAATCTGATCAACATTTTTTAGCTCCCTGGCTAAACTCATGGAGAATGCTAAAGAAAAAATACTTAATATGGTAGCTGCTGTTCTTAATATGTACATAGCGTTTAATTTATGATTTTGTTGTTATTTGTTTTTTTATTCGCTCTGCTCTTAATTTATCTCTTTTACATGCATCTGACAATGATTTAGCTTCATGTTCATTAGTTATATCTTCCTCAAATAAAACACGTAACATTTGTGAGAATGATAAGCGATTTTTTTTAGCATGTTCTTTATATCGAGTATGTTCAGATGGACGTAAGCTAATAGAACAAGATTTGACATATTCTGTTTTGTTCTGTTTTTTATTAGGCATGACAGGTTTATTTTAGATGAGTAGAATAATTAAATACATAATGAGAGAGATATATTTGGTATTTTGATAAAAAAGAAATAGATTAGAATTATCTTTAATTAGATTCAAATACTTGTTAGGAATAGAAGTATTCGAATATTATGATCTCATCGATTTATTATACAATCATGTGATTCGTAGGAATATAAGCTAAGGAGCTTAAAGGAATTAGTAAAAATGTTTAAAGAATAAAAATTCTGACTATTTTATCTTTTAAAAATCTAGTCCAAATGATTATAAATTTATCTGATAGCGATAAAATATGTTGTAACGTATCTGGAAAAGTATTAACGATCAAAATGCATCAAATAATCAGATGTTGTGTTTATGAGATTTTTAATCTCTCAGGCAAAAGCATAGAAAAAGGGAATATCGACAATGAAATACAGTTATATATTAAAGAAGTTGGAAAGTATTTTGTAGTGATCCAAAATTCATTTTTATATTCGGTTAAGATTTTTGAAATCGAGTAATATAATTATTAATACTTCGATACAGCATGGTTTCCCCTTTTTTCCCCAATTCAATAATGCTGTATTAATGAGGAGAATTCATATTCTCCTCATTCTTTACTAAATTTTACACTTTTGTAGCTTCATAAAAATAAATTGACAACTCAAAAACAGTAAAATATTTTTATTTTTTTGTGTTGATTGATGCATTTTAATCATTTTTTTTTATTTTTGAGTCAAAGTTTTTTGAGTAACATTATTCATTTATTTTATGGATAGTTTTGTTTTTGGTCGAAACTTTTGATGTTTCATAAATTTGATTTGGAAGGTGTGTTTTTAAGCACACCTTTTTTTATAATTATTTATAGTATGATCCACTTTTATTTTTTTTATCAAAATTGAAAAATCATGTAACTATAAATTTTAATTTGCGTAATAGAAAATTTTAAACAAAATAAAAATTGTTCTTTTGCAAAGAGTATTATTTCTTTGTGATGTATTTTAATTATTAACAACATTATTAAACATTTTGAAATGAAAAATTTGAAATTCATGTTGATGATGGCTTTGATGGCCACTACTGTAATGTTAACATCATGCGACGACGACGATGATGATGACAAAAAGCCTGAAAAAGAGGTGCCAACAATTTCGGTGGATGCCCCTAAAGCTGATGCTAAATTTGAGCAAGAAGCAAAAATTGAACTTACTGCTACAGTTAAAGACAATGCGGCACTTAAAGAAGTTGAGTTTTCGGTAACAGGCCCGGATAAAGGATGGAAGCCTAAAGCTGTGAAAAAAGCACTTACTGGTAAAGAGAAAAAGTATACTAAAGAGCTTCTTTTTACCGTACCAAAAGATGCTTTACCTGGTGATTATACATTAAAAATTAAAGTTACCGATAAAGCAAAAAATGTAGCAAATAAAGAGGTTGCCATTAAAATCGAGAAAAAAGTAGTTCCTGAAAAGTAATTTTTAGCTTTTTTTTGTCGGGTAGGGAGTTGCAGTAGCAGCTCCCTATTTTTATGCCTTATTTGTGCTATTGATTCTGAAAAATATCATTATTGCAATATATATTTAAATTGAGTAATTTTATACATATATGAATTTGTTCAGGCATAATTAAAGATATAAAATGGATACATCAGAGCGCAGATCAATAGTGGTTCCAAGCAGTGTTTTATTTATTAAAGAAATGAAACGTAATGCATACATGTATACTTATATGTATATTTTAAGTAATTGTACTATCCAAAATTGCCCAATACGATCTGAAAATAAAACCATCAATACTCTTCTCGGAGTATATAGAACAAGTTATGCGAAATTGGCAAAAATATCAAACGCAAATACACCCATTTGGACAAAAACTTTTTTAAAGGTTTTAATGGAAAATAGATTAATTGGCATCAGAAAGGAAAAAAAACAAACAATTATTCTAATTCCTAATTATGATTTATATTTATTGACCTCAAAAGTTTAACATTTCGAAAATTTAATTATATTTGTGTATTGTTATTGTGGTACTATGATTTATTTATAGAACTTCAACCAATTCAAAATTCCCTTAGAGAGCGAGTTTTCCCTACCTAATTTACACTTTACTCGCTCTCTTTTTTATTATTTGAGTATGGTATTATATAAAACTTAGATAGTAGTTTTGTGAGATTATAATTGTTCAATCAGTTGTTAACTAAATTTCAATTAAAGGGTGTTACTTTGGCGGGTGCATCCTTTTTATTTTGTGCAACGCACTTGCTTAGGCACAGGTTCTGAGTAAATCATTTCATTGATTGCCATTTGCATTTCAGCAAATGAGATGCGATTTTTAATCCAATCTTTTGAACTATCTATCCTGTTCTCATATTTTACGGTAAATGATGTACGATCAAGAAAGCTAACATTGGGTTCGACCATGATGATTTCATGGGCTTTTACAGCATCCAAACCGTAACAGTAGGCCAAACCTTGCATTGCATATTTTATACGGCTAATTTGCCATCCTTTGTTGTTATTGAGTAGTTTTTTATAAAAAGCAGTACGGGCAATATTATATAACTGTTTCATTTCAACGATTGTTTGCGAATTCTTAATTTAGATAACCTGAAATTGATAATGTATAGAGTTTATTTATAGACCTGAGTAAGTTTGGTCGTAAACTTGTTTAATCACTTCTTCAATGCAAGAATCAATAAAATCATTGATTTCTTTTCGATATAATTCTAAGGCTATAGCAGAGAATTTTGATATTATTTCGTCTGTGATATTTTTTTTGAAAACCTCTATTAAATCATCATTTAGCATTCCAATTACTAAAGCGATATGTGTTTCTGTTTTTGCTTTGTGCGTATCGATGATATTTTTAGCCCAGTAATTTGTGTCAACAGTAGTTGTTTTACAAAGCAGTCTAATTTTTTTCATAACTTGATATTCTACACTTTTTAAATAAGATAATAAAATTTTTTTCCAAAAAAAAAGGTGTATAGCTGGGAAACTATACACCTAACGATCTGTTTTAATATCGGGAAACGATTAATAATATTAACAGATCGATATAACAATCATTTTTTTGATTCTCTATTAAATTGAGTAAGCAAAGTAAAACACATATAAAATCAGAAAAAAATACGATTGCATTAATATATATAAGAAAATTGTTATTTTCGTTTAAGCCTCATAGATGTTACTTCGCTTTCAATCATTATGAGCAATAATAACAATTGGGTTAGGGGAGGAAACGTCCTTCCACCTGTGAACATTTTTTGTATTGGTGTATTTTAATACTTAGTGAGGATGGGTGCGCCAGTGACGCACCCATTTTTTGATTGTATGTATTTGTTACAAAATTGATACTAGCATTTTTTAATTTGATTGGTTTAAGATATTTAGTTAATGAAAATTAAATGCCGGCAATGAATTTTGTTATATTTTTATGCTACATTTGAGAATAGTTTTTTCATAATTATGTTTGTAGAGAGTGAAGTGGATTGTCGGCTCCAACAATGAGGAATAGTCAATAATTATTTAGCTTCACTCTTTTTAAAAGTTTTGTATTTAAATTTTATTTATATTTTTGTCCTAATATCATTTTCATGTAAATGAGATTAGGTTAAAATTATGGAGAGCAAACGTGCTCTCTTTTTCAAATTCAAATTTTCTTGAACACTTTTTCATACAAATGAATGCTATTGGCTATACTCTATGAGAGGACATAAAATAGTTCGCTCTTTTTTAAATCAATACTTAATTCCATGATTAAAGCAATTGTTAATTTAATTATTTGATTTGAGGTGTTATAGCCGTTTTTTTATATATTTATAGCTTTTATAGTTTTTTATTAATTATTCACTATTGTATAATTGTGTTCTTTATTAACAAAAAGGTTGCTAACGAGCAACCTTTTATCTATATTGAAGAAATCCTATCAAGGATTATAATTTACATTGTTTTCATCTGCAATGGTAATTGTTTTACTTTATTGCATATCCAAAAGGCGCTCAACGGAGCGCCGCTTGTAAAAATACTTATCTTCTTATATATTGTCTGTTTAGTTACAGCTCATTCTTGTATTAAGCCGGAGCAGTGGTTATTGATTAAGTTGAATGCTCCGGCTTTTTTATTTTGATTTTTTCTTAGTATGTTTTTCGATTTTCTTCTCAATGGAAGCGTATAGCCTTAAGACATCTCTTTTAGCCTTTTTGATGTCTGGCATGAGAGAGCGATAGGCAGCAGCTTTGGACTTGTGAAAGTTCCAGTCTTTTATTTTACTCTCCAACTCTTCATGCGAACATTTTTTAAAAGAGTTTTCACGTGTCCATGTCGTTTGTGGCAGCCAGCCATAATCACCATGAGCACTTGATAGCTTACCCCATGTTAATCTCGTTTTTTCGCGAAAGAAAACACCGCGTTTATCGATATTGGTAACATGCCACTGATCAACTTCGATGCTTGACTTTTCGCCAATTGTAATGTCTAGGTTAATCCATGGTTCATAGAACACATCGCCTTTTTTAATTTTCATATTATGCTGCTTTAAAGTAACGTTTCAATTCTTTACCTACCCAGTAACCCACTGGTACCGGAACACCGTTGCCAATTTGTGTGTATTGTTGGTTTTTAGTTCCGGCAATCCTGTAAAAGTCGGGTACACCTTGTAGCCTTGCATATTCGCGGGGAGTGTATGGTCTGACTCCTAAAGGACTTCTCTTGTCTACAATTAGTCGTGTGCTTCTGTCTTTGGCATAGTGGGCAACGCAGGTTGGTGCGATGTCATCTTTGGCCGGATCACTGATGATAGGATGATCACGGTACACACCGTTCATGCGTGAGATCATTGATTTGGTTATCTCAATTTCTGCATTTGGATCAATGATGTCTTTTAATTTTACAGGCTTAGAAACGGCTGTAGGAGCGTTCCAATTGAAGTATCTCCGTGTCCCTAGTATGATTAATCGTTTACGTTCTTGGGGAAGCCAAATATTGCTGTTTACAGGGCAAAATACTTTAGTATAGTAACCCGGTATTTTAGTCATTGCCTCCATGACAACGGGAAACTTACGCATTCCTGGGACGTTCTCGATCACAAAAGCATCGGGAAGCTTTAGTGCAATATGTCGGAAGAAATGTAAAAACAGATCATCTCCAGTACGTGTACCGTGAATATCTGCAATGTTAGAATATTTGGTA
>Ga0126339_10000022_pt1 | contig 47415 bp, 18 predicted proteins | sample OrbTmetagenome_2_FD_92532 | JGI IMG/M metagenome (GOLD analysis project Ga0126339, IMG submission 92532) | Coral microbial communities from Petempiche,Puerto Morelos, Mexico - Orbicella T R C metagenome | ecosystem: Host-associated > Invertebrates > Cnidaria > Coral | place: Petempiche,Puerto...
AAAAGCGAAATACGAGTCAGAGCTTTCATCGGGAAAATTCAAGTGAGTGAATTTCTTGCGTTTGTAACACTGAACAGTAAAATGCGAAATATTTCCGTTACTTTATGGAGATGGTTTAATGGCAACAAGATAATCATAAAGGTGTTCCTTGCTTTACCTCAGAATTTGCCTTCTATGGTGAATTGATCTGCCAATATCGGCACATTGTCACGTTTTTGCAACTCGACGCAGTCTCAACTTGACGTCTTCTGTTAAAAGAGGAAGAGTGTGTCATTCCTTGATTAAGTGAACCACTGACCAAACAATGTTCGCAGTCGCACAATGACAGTTTTCTCATCAATATTTCACAGGCGCTAAGTTGTACGCTTGAGATCGATACAGGTTGCAGTTTCCAGTTTTCATGTACAAATTTCCGCTTAGCAATGGGATACTTAAACGCTATACTAGCAATGTCCACTAATCTGATTGTTTCTGGGCTGATAGTTGCATCGCTGATTCAAAACGATCGCGCGCGAGTCACTCTTTGAGGAGAAAGTATTCTTTAATTGTTGGTTTAAAAATATCTCTAAATTGTAAGTTTTAGACCGTAATTCGTTGGAATTTTTTCCTAAACCGGCGGAAGCTAGAATACTCACCTTCGTTTTCTATGAGCCGATAGTCAGCACGCCTGCGCCTCGTTGACTATGCTCTCATTAAAAACTTAGACTCGAAGTCTGTATTGTTTTTCTTTTTCGGTCAACGTAGCTCGGTCTTTACCTTGAATTTGGGAAACTTTGCAGGGTGTTTTCTCATTTAAGTGCCTATCATTTCTGTGTTTCTAACGCCCACTTTCTCCATGACTAACGTGTGAAAAAAATGAGTGACTAACACGATTAAGTCACCCGTTGCAAGTTATCATCGCCATTTGATCTATGAGATCATAGCTGAACGTGACCAGTACGAACATAATTGGTAATGTAACTTGAAAGTGAGTAAGTACTACCGAGTATTTCATCGCTTTAAGACTAAATTATTACCAAAAGCAGGGGAAAACCTTTCGTTTCTTCCTATTCGCTTACATTCGCAGCCTGCAATTACAACTTGTTAAACCTCGAGGTCAGAGTGGGTAAGCCATATTTTTTGCCCACTTGATTTGAGAAATTACCTACTGTTAACATGCATATATCATTGTCATTTATTTTAAATTGAGACTTGTCCGATCCGGCGTTTAAATTTATTAGAACCTGGTTTGTATTGCTATCCCATCGTCTATTGAATACTAGGGTTTTTTTTTTTTTCACTCACTTCATTTTTTTGGAGTGAAGTGGAGTAAAACGAATGTAGTACAGTAGGCAAACATAGTTCTTTAATTTCAGCGCAGATTAGGAAATGTATGTCTTGAACTCGAATAAATGTCGGAGCTTGGGATTTAATCTAGAAAAGAGGGTTACTTTAATGTGATTGTTTGTTAGGACTAATTTCTCTAAAATTCGGAGTTTTGCCTTAGTAAAGGCCACCAGGTGACATAAAGAAACAATCGATCTCAAAGACTCAACCCAATAGCGTAATTTTTAATGATTTTTGTCTAGCGTTTATGTTCTGACTTGGTGCAATTAAAAGAGGCACAAAGGTGAAAACATCTATCAAAATTGTCTCTAAAATTTCGAAGAAAGCAAAATACGCAGTTTATGATTTAATACGGCTATTGTTACCTCAACGATATGGCGCGTAAACTGTATTTTATAGCATTAAATACTTCTTGATCTAACATAAAAGTCTAAATTACTTATATTTCTTTTCTTTTGTCCCTGTGATTTAATTTGTACTTAAGGGCGTCACACCGTTGCAAACAAATTTCACTGAGGTCATTTTTTTAGCAGCGTATTTTCACTGAATAAACACTTGTGACAGACTTGCGAAATTATGACGTAGCTAGGAAAATATATAGGGTTTAATATTGGATCTCGAGAAATTGAATTAGACGAAATTATTTAGTGCTATGCTCTGCGCCTTGAATACAGAGTGGTTGTATGACGTAACGAAGCGGATGCTTCTGCAATGTGTCCATGCTAAACAGTAGAGGAAGATCTTAAGAGAATATTTCGCCTAATTAATTAATCCAGTTGAATTGTGGAGAGTTTTGTTGTGACAGTTTTCTTTTTGTAACTATTTGAAAATGTTATTTGCAATTTTTTTTTGGTAAATGACATCTGAACACAAACTAAGGGAGGTTTAAATGTAACTTGCCACTCAAAACTTCTATTTTGCTATTTTTAGCTCCTGTTTAGATATGATATTTTCATTTTAGATCTAGCTAACAGCAAATCATTTTCATTTCAACACTGACTTCCGTTCACAATTCAGAATCGGTGGAATATTTGGCCCCCTAAGATGTGAAAATTGTTCCCCGAAAGACTAAAAAAAAAAAAAAAATCTTAAGAACATAAGCCGAAAGAACTAACGTTTTACGATTAGAAATTGTTCGTCACATAAGCGAATAACCGCTTTTACTGTCATTTGGCAGAGAAAGTTAGCTTGAACGGAATTAAGAACATAGGGAGAAAAAGATCGGTAAAGAAAACTTATACAATGGACCAAGGAAGCGAAATCTAGCAAGGCTTAGTCACAAAGCAGCATTGAGTTTAGTGGTATATCTAGCAAGTGTTCTTTTATTTTCCTTGTCCTATCCCTTGATTTTTGATTTCATCTTTCAAGAATCCTTACATTGGAAACTTCGGCAAAATGCCATTAATTAACCATATCTTCACAGTAGGCGAAACGATTCTGATTGAAAAACGTATTTGAACAACCCGACACAATACGAAACCACTAATTGAAAATATGAATAAAACTCTTGATATAACACTGGAAATGCAAATTTGCTGGCTAAAAGGATGAATTATTCTCCCAGAAGAAAAGCGAGTGAAGTAATTACGTGGGCCACAAATTTGAAACATAATTTCGGAGAAGGTGACGCGAGAAAGATGTCTTCCGCGCGCGTTGTTTTAATTTTGTTATGATTTCTAAATGCCTCGGGAACAAGATTCTTAGAGCCGAGGTTAATATTATGCATTTGGAGATTTTGACATTTAATTTGCATAAGGCTTGGTTCGATTCACCTGTCGTCCTGTCGTTCATCGATTTGTCTAAAGATCAAAGCGAAATTTAATCGCGCTCAGCTAAATTCGACGCATCAGCAACATCGACGAGTTTTGGAGGCCATAAAAGTGTCTATTTCTATTCAGGTAAGGTTGTTCTTCGATTTTTTAGCCAGAAAGATCACCATATCTTGTAGTTTCAACGAGTGATTTAAAATGTTTTTCTCATTTTGACATTACTACGGCGCAACATGAGAGTTTTCGGTGCTGTGAATTTGTAATTTGACAACTTTTGGTGTTTTCTTCGTTTTTAATCTCTCTGTTGATATTGTTTCGTTCGCTTTAGATTCGCTTTAACGGCTGGTGAGAATAGATTTGTGTTCACTAAATTCAAGGTGTTTGCCACGAAATTCAAATAGAAGTTGAAAACCAAAACAATAGCAAATCTATTTGCGATGAACTCAACAAAAAAAATTGAAAACTCCTACTAAAGGAGATATAAAAAATGATTGGAAATATAATCCAAACGCGCCAACGTGTGAATTTTTCATGGTTAGATCTTTCAGGTTTTACTGTAGCTGACATCCGGAAATGTAAAGCGGGGGACTGAAGATCGGCTAAACCCACACCAATTGTCTTTCAACGCGTAAGAAACGTAACGTCATGAGGACAAAATGCAGAAGACAGATCTGGTTGCATAAAATCTACTAGCTGCCACATCTCTGATGAACGCTGCGACAGTTGTAAGTATAGACTGCATTTTATGTTCTTAGTACTGGTTATTGACTAATGTGCATCACTCAGATTAAGATTTTGGCAAATAATATTATATGCACTAAGATTTCCTTGCGAATAAGTAAACCATCTTCTTGTTTGAGCTTTTAATCGAGGACTGTTAGACAGTTTGAGAATTACCGACTCGCGGCCGTATTAGTAGTATGTTGCCCCGTTGTTAAGTTCTTCGCTTATTTGGCATATTCTTTATTCCATAAAAACGTTTTCTGCATAAATGAAATAATAAATTTTTTAGATATACGAGGTCACTGGGAAACGAAGAACTACATAGAAATAGTCATTAATTTTAGGCAGATTACCTGTGCTGAATGATTCTAAAACATGCCATTAGTAATGACGAAATAAGTTTAATGGCGAACTCTTTTGCAGGCAAAATATATAACAAAGCAATCATTTCAGCTTTTATTCGTATAAAAATTAAATACATGCACGGTGTTTAAAAATTCAAGTTTCCAGTAGTTCTTGCAGCTTGAAAGAAAACAATTTCATCGTGGGTAAAAGCACGCCAAAAGAATCAATTTTAAGGTTACGTAAAATCTCTCTCCTGTTATTTCCCCAAATGCCTTGAATCTAGCATCAATGAACAAATAATTGGCAAGAAAATATGAAAGCTAAATGATCCTAACTGAGAAATCAAACTGTGGCAAATGAAACGGTTTCATCTCTGACCAGTCCCTAAGAAATATTTATCACTAATATGAGTTGATGTGCACGCAAGTTACAATCAACTTCAGCATTTTCGGGACCGCTTTTAATTTGTTTTCTTGTGGGCTGAACTAAAAAGCTTTGATTTATTGTATTTCCATCAATAGATGTGTAATATGACAGTTTTTGAGCGGACTATTTTCTTGGAAACAAGTTCTATTTTCAGTCAGGGCCCCATTCTTTAGCTGATAAGTTCACGCTGACAATGAATACTCTCAGCGAATTAGCAGCGACTTTCGTTTCTATTTAAGCGCATTTTACCACTTGTAGCGAAACTCTATGACAAATACTCCCGCAACTGTAGGATTTCAATACCATATTTGCGCTTAATCTCATGTGAAGGATACCTGCGGCGATTTTTCTCATTAATATCTCTTGGTCAGATCTAATGTTTACCTCTTGCCTCATATACGTCATTCACATGAAGTTCTGGGGCTATAAACATGAAAATATGTTTTTCTTTTTCTTACCATCGCAATTGCTTCACGCTCTTCCCTCTTGCATTTCGGCGTTTTAGCCTATACCCTTATCGGTAAATTTTAAGTGGTATGAATTTTTCGAGAAACTTTTTGCCTTAGCCAAGAGTCAAAACATTTTTTCCATTTTTGATCAAAACAAACTGGTTACACTCTCCGTATTCTGTCCATGTTCCAGATTTTCACAGTCGTCAAAACATATGCACCGTGTTTTGTATTCACTTCATCTCTTTTCATTATCGTTAAAGACATGATTTTGTACCAGTTCGATGGTCAGTTCCATCTCATCACGAAGTTTTTAGGCCAATTTACAATGTTTTCATCATCAGTTTGTCAGTCCTATTTAGGGTTACAACTAAACGATTTTAGATTTGTCTTGAAATGTTTTTTTAAACACTTCTGTGTTTATGCTGATTTTGTTCCCTTCATAATTTCGAGTGGGGTGCAAACCATATCAGTAATCCGTTTAAGTCAAGACATAGTGGCTCGGAAATTGTGATTTGTTTATCGCTGATTTGTTACTAGTTCATAACCTGTACTACATGTACCTGAGACCTACAAGGATTCTTGGCAATATACCTTTCCTGACGATCATTAACTTGCAAAACAACTGTTGATAAATAAGCCGAAAAAACAAACAAGTAATAATTTAAAAAAAACGAAATAATAACAATAATAATGATAATACTCAAGAAGATTGCTGCTGTTGATCAGGAACACTTAAAATTTGTTTTGTCTGACTTGTTAAAGCTCTTTGTAATATCAAAAGGAGAAAGGAAAAACAGGAAGACACATGAAGATTGCAGACGTCTGAGCATTTTGCATAGTAAATCTCGGGAAATCAATAGAGATGCTATAGAGACGCTACAGGAAGCTTTAAAGCAAGTTTTTGAGAAGTTCTTCCTGAAACTCAGTTATGCAAGATCGCGTTAAATTTATCTCCCATTGGTAGCAGAAAGATGTTTTGATTCCCTCGATCCCAAACATTAACATTAGAAATGCCATGACTGTGCAGAATAGAGCGCGATAAGGCACGAAAACAAAGACAAGAAAGCAAAAGCAAAAGCGAAAGTTTTGATTTTCTTTCTTTCAGTTAATCGTTAGAAGCGAGTGAATTTGATGATTCAACAAATTTGCTGCAGGGTAGACTGCGTAGCCCGGAGGGTTTCGCGCGAGTTTCTCACGTGGTTGCTCGCAAGAGTTCCCTCGAGGCTTCGCCATTTGACGGCGTTCGCGGCTACGCCGAAACGAACATACGCTCGGGAAATCCCGCGGGCTTCTCAAACTAGCAACAGGAAGAATTGTCTCCCAGTGACCTCATGGAAAATGGAAGAAAAATCTTATGTAGCTTTCATTAGTTCATCGTTTTCTCTTTTGTCACATGTACCATTCTCCCCCGCCCTGCCTTAACCTCCCCCTCCTCTTCCCCAACGTTGATCTGACAAGATAACTCCCTACTCTTTGAAGGAATGCGCAATACTCTCACTTTGATAGTACATGGTAATATTATTACACTTATTTACTTAGATAATATATGTACATCCTTGTTTTCTCCATCCACTTCATGCGTAAAAAGTACATATAGAAGCTAATTACTTGTATAAATCCTGGTACACACTAAGATTCCCTTAATATCTAGCGAAGAATGATGTTAGGTGGGTAAACTGATCAATGCAATTAGCCAATCCCAGTAATAAATTTATGCAACAACGGACATCTTGGTATAATTAACAATGTCATGAAAGTCAGGAAAGCTCTTCCTGGAAAAATACACCATCAGAAATCAATGGAAGGCGGTATCTTTGGGGTAAAAAGAACTGTAGTCCTTTCAAACCCAGTCACGTGATTTTAACCCTCTTGCTGATCAAATGGCTTAATAATCTTTGTGTGAATTAACGCTTTTATCATCTCTTCCGCGGATCTTGTCATTCTGCATGGCTTTATTAGTAGGAACTTCTTACGTCCATGACTAATTTATAGTCTTCTTCGTTTTATTTTGCATATTAACATCTTTAAAAAGTGCATAACATGTAATTTTTCTTCTCTAACTCTCGCTCACTCTCAGGCGGGAAGACGGGCAGACGACAAGGCCGAGGAGGCAGGCGTTTTGGTATTCTTCTTTCACCTTTGTTCTTCTTTTTATTGTTGCATTTCGTTTCCTTGATCTTTGTGCACGAAGCATGCTTAGTCAGTTTAAGCATGAACTGCAACTGACCTATCTACTTATCACTCACACTGTCGCTTCATCACTGTACAATGAGACCACTTTTAATCTTTTCTTTTGCACTCACTTTGCACAGGCACGTGACTGTCCCCCAAAAGTTCCACGTGCACCTTTAAGAATCTATAGCGTGACTCGTGACATAGTTTGAAATATTTCACGATATCAGCTGTATGAAACGTACTAGTTAAAAGAACATTATAAGGTTGTTGGTAAGTACTTCACTGTACACCTTACGCTAGCTTAAACCACAACGAGAAATTGTTTAATTTTAACAAAAGCAACGTAACAAGACGACTCTTCAGGCTGGTTCACTCACGCAACACAAACACAAGAACTGTATGGAACCTGGCACGAAACGTCCCAGGCAATTTTCACACCACACTACCGTATTTTGACAACTTTTACCAAAATAACGCGTATAGCACAAACACTTACATTACAAGACGGTGCACTCACAAAAGCTGCTTAACGACCGCGTTTTCCGCTGTCGATCCATAAAATTTGCATATTTTGTTTCTTCGAAAAGTTCTACTCCGTTATAAAAAATCTTTTTGTTAAAAAAAGTACTTGAAGGACTCAATTGAATCGCTATTATTTGAAATTCTAATCTCGAAAAAGTTCACTGAATTTCTTACTATATATGTTCTTACTATATGATATGCCAGTTCCAGGCTCTCTGTTGATGGCGACGATTGAAAAAGTATGGGGACAAATTCGTATCACAGAGCAAATTTTTATTTCTTGAACTACAGGTGATATTTTCACGAAATCGCCAGCCAAGAGAACATTTTAGATAACATGGCTTTCCCGCCTTGGATGCGATCGGTCTTGCTGAGAAACGCTCTTTTGTAAGTGCACCTTCTTTTGGCAGCTTAAGTTTGCCTGCTCACAGATGGTGGACTTAAGTCGTAATTTACCTTACATTACTCAGTTCGCGATATACGTAGTCATCAATTATGCTTTCTGCAAGCTACTTGTAAAGCGGTTGTAAATGTGTTTGCTGTTATTGTTTTTATTTCAGTCTCATTTTGGGCGAGACCAATCTTGTTTTTGCACTTTAGTGGGTGTTACTGTTAAAAAGCTCGAGTTTGATTTAATGTCACTCGTTTTGCTTCCGTTTGCTTGGGTGTTGTCCTGATCACTTCATGCCATTTCACTTTACTTTGTCTGCGCTAGTTTGTTTAGTGATACGATAAGCTTCCTTGTGGCAACTTCAGTTCCAGTGGTTTTTCCATACCCCAGTAACTGTCACAAACTACACTTATCTAAAAGCTAGAACCACGATTTTGATTCGCACACATTTACATGGAATTGCTGGTTTAAAATACCATCTTTATTTCTTTTCAGATAGGCGAGGGTGACAAGTTGATCAACGTGGTTTTGCTAAATGGAGAGAGGCTTAATGTCAGAGTTCAGGTAAATTAAGCTTGACTTGAAATGTTCCAGTCGTCAACTTTGACATTCCCAAACGAAAGTATCTCTTTGGAGTTGAATTATATTATATTGATATTCTCCAATTTTAGGGTTCCGCCACTGGACAAGACTTGTACAGCATCATCACGGATCATCTTGGACTTACAGAAACTACTTTCTTTGGCCTTATGATCATAAAAGGTGAGTATAGTCACATTATATTGCGCCTGCTACATTTGATGTGCGATATGCCACGGTGAATCGCTTAAATATTTTTGACACATCAGATTGCTTTTGCTCAGGGGTTGTGCAATTCCTTTAGCCAATCAAAAGTTAAAAAAGCAGCATCTGCAAGTGTCTGATTATTGAGCTGGTTCCTGGACGAACTCATATTTGACTGGCCAGGCCAAGGTTGACAGTTAAAACGGCTTAACATGATCAGAGCTTGATTACATAAGCATCGATCTGGTACAAACTGATTTCATGTTTATTTCATCTCCAAATCGGAGTGAAAGTTCAAAAAGCATTTCCTATCAGACTTAAAGATATTTTATTACTTCATGTGTGTATTGTTGCATATTTAGATGGTGAGCACGAGTTCTTGGACTTGAATGAGAAACTTTCAAAACTGGCAAAGTTTGCGCCCCATCTCTGGAAAGATGACGTAAGTGACTCAACGAATATTTATTTCTATTTGCTATTTTCCTCGATCAAGACAAAGGACAGAAACAGAAAGCAAACAAATAAGCAGATAGACAAACGAAAACCATAATTACAATTTTGAAACGTAGCCATGGGAATTTTGAGATGGTCGTCATACGAAGACAGAGAATGTTACCAAGAGAACCAATCAACCTGCTTGAAGTCCACCGATGATTTAAATGCAACCAGCTGACAGCCAACGACAGCAACAAAATTATATTTCTAGTACAAGTACAGTCTGAGCAAGACACCAACATATCAACCCTATCCAGACTGGAGGGGGAGCGGGGAGCTTTTGCAGCCTACGGCCCATTTGTAACTTTAAACGAGTCGAGGGAATGGTAATTCCAAATTTGGCGGCTTAAGCTATGTGCTATATATGGGAACAATTTGATATGACATGTGACTGGTTTTGATTATTTTAAGTCCGTTTTGGTGCTTTTATGACATGTTGCAGACCGTCATAAAATCCAAGATGACGGATCCAAGATGGCGGGTCTAAGATGGCGGCTATTCGGACGTCACATGACGTTATCATTGTATGTTATGGACCCTGGCAGTTGCTATAAGTTCTCTATGTTTCCTTGTCACATCTTTAATACATTTCATACCTCACGAGTTACAGGGCTAAACCTCAAAAGCCCTTTCATCTATTGCTTAATCAGCGTGGGTGACGGTAATTCTTTTTTTCTCCCTTAGGTTTCCTGTAATTCCTCTCTGGTTTTTACGATCTTCTTCAGGGTCAAGTATTATGTGGAGAATATTTGCCTCTTACAGTAAGTATTTATGGCAATTATGTAGGATTCTGTGCCTCCATGCAGCCCCAATATAATCTCTCTGTGATTGCATCCTCACCGTTAGACAACAGTCAACTCGGCACTTGTACTACCTGCAGTTGAGAAAAGATGTATTGGAAGGAGGGATTTACGTTCACGAGGAGACCTCCATGCTCCTAGCTTCCTACGCTTTGCAGGCTGAAGTAGGAGACTACAACCAGACTCTCCATGGCTCGGACTACTTTGTTCCCGAGCACTATCTTCCACAGAGAGTAAGTTGATGTTTAGCGAAATTTAAATAGAACCTCATAAAATGGGTTTCAGTTTGTCAACACAGATGGATGTCTCCGGTCGTTAATTAGAAATGTATTAAAAATGTTATCGAATAAAAATATTGTTAACATCCACACCTAATCTTAGAACAGTCCATGTAAGTCAAAAAACAATGAAGATGTGGTATAAAATAGGCATTGAAATAAATCAGAACCTTGCCTTTTTCTTTTCTCGTAAATAAAACTTAAATGATTTTCTATTTGAAGGCGATCGCCAAACTCACTGCTTCTTACATAAAGAAGCATCTCCCATCAATGCACAAGACTCACACTGGTCTAAGTGATGCTCAGGCGGAGATCGAGTACTTAAAGGTTAGTGGACCAAAGCTCTGACTTGCTTAGGAGTTATTAGGGACACCCATAATATTTAGTAGAAGCACAAAGCTATAGATTAATTGATATAAGATTAAGTATAATCCAAATCGTGACAATAGTAATGGAAGACAATATAATTTGTGTATGTGCGGACGCATTTGCTTAGCCATCGATCATCAGCGCTGTATAAAATGCAGGATGACTCCCCATCTTTTTATCCTAGTCATCCATACAAATCGCTACAAAATGCTTAAGGATTGAGATCATATTGCACAAAAAGTTGACCCATGTCCTTGTTAGGACTAGGGTAACTTAATTACGGGACGCCAAGCAATGTTTATATATTTCGTTCTGAAACCCATGTAGTCGTTGATGTTGATTTTTAGTTATATTTCACGGAACCTTTCATTTTTGCAGGAGGCACAGAAACTACAGGAATATGGAATTATATTTAACAAGGTTTCCAAGGTAAATTCACCTTAATATTAAACTTTGAATTTTGACACGTCTACAACGCTGTTGCCTTGATTGTGAGAGTAACTTGTGTACCAGAGCACTTCTACAACACGCCGAGAGTGACCAAAGCGATAGGTAGTGGCAATATCAGCTGTCACTTTATCAACGACTGTCTCTTACCTTTTGCAATTGTGCCAGCTTTCGCATTTTCTATGAACTCATCCGCAACCTATTATATTATTGCTGCAGTATAAAAAGGACAAGAGAGGCAGTTTCAGTTTAGGGATCAGTGTGAGAGGACTCATTGTTTATGAGGTAAGTGTGTTACTAAGTACCGATTCTGAATTGTTCAGCCCAATGATATTACTCGTACAATAAATCGGAGCATCAGACGTGAGTATGTACGGTTGCAATATTCTAAGGGCACGAATGATCATCATAGTTATGTACATGCCGGTGGAAAATTTAGGCTTGAACGGCATTCGAACCCAAATTACTATATCCTTGAACCGTTAACTGTCTTAACTGACTTGACCATATCACCAACTCCTCTCTAAAGATATTGTCGTTGCTTTGTTGGCACTGTAACTTTTCATCATCATCAGTTCTCGAGGCGCCAGTAGGCGCACAAGGCCGTACTGTAACTTTTGCTGTATTCAAATTCACTCTATATCGGTCTACTCTTTGCAGTGCTAAATAAATGTGTTTAACTCGTCGTTTCTTTTAGGAGAGAGGAATCGTCAAAAGTCCAACGTTTCGTCATCCTTGGCAAAACATTAAAAGAATGGCATTTCATGTACGTATAGCTACTCAGTTTATACTTAAAAAAGAATTACATGCTGATAAGTTCAAGAGCTGAAAAGAATTATGAACATCGCTGAGCTCTCAAACTTTTAATGCATTTGTTTAAAATTATGAGATGTTGACGACCTTATTTATCTAGTGGTATCAATTCCCAGTGTTGAACCACGCCAACACCAATCACCAATGCAGAACTGAATGATGCGTAGTTCAAATAGAGAAAATCATGAATAATTCATCCCATTGCGTTATTACACAGAGCAATCGACAATTTACGCTAATCCTAATTACTACTTTGATTCGTCTTTTACTTTTAGCGGAGACGGTTTTTTATCGAAGCACACGGTGACCCGGAGACATCCAAGATGGTGCTGTACACCTGCAGCTATAAGAAGTAAGTTCGATTAATCCTCTTAGCTCTATTTCTTGAAGAGCGCCATACATTACCATAACGTTGAAACCAAAACAAGAAGCCGTAGGCTTTTTGTTATGACCACGGCATATGATAATAAATAATATTAATGCGATATTTTTAGACATTTGCTATTAACTACGTCATGTTTAATTCAACAGCTTTGTCAAAGGAATAGGTCACTTTCGACATATTAAAACTCAGCTTGATAGTGAGGCCTAGAGAACGCAAACGAAAGAAATGATGAAACATGTCATTCATTTTACTTTGTTTGCGTCGAAAAAGGTCTATTGTGTGATAACGAGTTGTGTGATGAAAGGGAATCCACAGTCACGAGGATCAATATACGATTATTAGTATTTTAGAATTTGTTTCCCTCCACGCCTGTTTTTTTCATTATGGCGTCAAATGTTTGTGGCGCAAGATCGCGGTAATATTAAACAAACGTATGGGAAAAAGAATGATTGATAATTCTCACCGAGAGCTCTTCCTAAAATAAGCGCGTTAAATTATAATAAATTACCAACAAATAAATTACCTGGTACACTCAGGAAAGAGAGAATTAAATCAACTGAAAAGGTGGCTTAGGGAAACTTTATTAGCACTTCTAAACTATGTCCTTCTATTAATAGAAGAAAACATGTGAGAATTTACGAGCTTCTTTCCTTTGTCACTGATCTTATTTTCATTTCATGCAAAATTTCAAAAATGTTATGAAAAGGAAAAAAAGATAAAAGGAAAACAGAAGCAAATAGTCAAGACCGACATAGACTACCCTTAGCGACGAATGTCATCTTGTCATTTCGGGATCTTGTATTGAGTGGGTCAGTGCTCCTCAGACACAGCATGATTCTAGCGGGAAGGGAGATTCTTTTTCTTCTGATATGCTTCATACTTTGGTAAGATTAATAACGTAAGGAAGTTATATTTACCGTGTGATTATGAGCTGGCAAACATGTTTATCAAGGTGGGGGAGGATTTCTACGTAGCTACAAAGACTCCCTCATTCCCTCATTTGAATAATCAGCATTATATTACTGCGCTCACTTACGATCTTTTATCAGTATCTCACTTATTATTGACATCTTTTTCCGTTGATAGGTCGAGGTATCTACTGAAAATGTGTACGTCGTTCTACAAGTTCCAAATGATGATGGGAATGAAATTGTCCAGCCTCAAGGAATATCCAAAAGATGGAGGTAAAATGAAATTTATTTTGACTATTATGTATTTCAAGAACTCTGTTTTTAATGTCATTGAAGTTTCCTTTACGAAAGTAGTTACGGTCTGCTGTCGACAACAATTGCATTAAGAAAACTGTAGCGTTTTTCATATTATGTCGACTCGATCGCCCCTATAACATTTGAGATACTGACTGTAAAGCAAGAAATTCAGTGTTCGGTAAAAAAATATTGTAATATGTGTTAATTGGACTCTTAACATAACCATCCTAGCAATAACGTTCGTTGAAAGAGATTAAAAACTGTGCTGTCGCAAGTAAAATTTTAAAGTGAAAACTGCCGGATCAGGAAGACTCAAAATGCGGCTTCATGGCAAAGCTTTGCATACAACGCGTGTCGGGCGTCGACGTCAACTTTATGTCGTCCGCTTAAAAGGTGAAGCTAGAATTTAAACAGATTGAAAAAATATAAAATCAGTACAGCTATACATGTACACAAGGTATTGCATTGAAACTTTCTTAATCTCAGTAATGTTTTCTTGATACAAGCTAGTAAACATGATAGATATGTCAACTCTGTAACACGTTGTACAAACTATACTTCATCTTAGCTCAACTGGAAATAAACAAAGCGTATGTCATTAATTCGTGATTATGACGGAGTTTGGATGCTGGGAACCATAGCTACGTTTTCCGTTTAATCGCTTAAACCAATTGTAACTGTAGAATTTCGGGAATAAAATTAATATTTGCGGATAAACGGGCCAACATTTGGCTTTATAAAAAATTACACGAGCGTACATTCCAAATGCGTAATTCATCTCCACTGAGGCAGCATCCTGGTTCTTCAATCTTAAAGTACCCCCTCAGACACCTTACTTGATACTTTCGCCTCTAGCTACAGAATGACATGATTAATTCGTGACACCATGGTGCCACAGTATGATCATTAAGCAGAATTTCTGAGAATATATCTCTAAGTTTCACCCACATCTTACCATCGTGATGCAAAACTCCGTTATCCAATCAAAACTGTGTAAGCTGCTGTCCCTGAGTTCTTGAACTGTTGATCTATCTATGGGTTCACAAATGTATTGAAGAACTTTCTTGATTTCAGCTGTCTGTTTAATTTTGAATTCTTCATGATAATATTTTTGCTAGGTACAGGTTGTAGCAGTTGAGTGTTTGGATATAGCTCAGAAAGAAATCACGCATTATTTAAATTTAGGAAATGCGCGCCACCCCAGTGATATTACTTCTACTGCCGTGAAAAATTATTATCTTTTCTAGCTTGCAATTGTGTTTAATTAGAAGCGTATTGGAAACGTTTCCTTGAGATGACAGTACTAATATGACCTTTATTTCGCTTGACGTGACGTTTGGAACGGGATATAACTTCACTGTCTTACCGAGGATGTTGCAAATTCCTGTTAGAGAGTGGGACTGGAGGTCAAGCCAAAATAATCAATAACATTACAACAATGAAGTATTTTCAAGTATTAAAAGGTGGTCAAATCATTCCTCCCAATAAAGGTTATCAGTTACGAGACAGCCGCATTTCCTTAAGTTTGATGACGTCCTTTTCGTGAGACAGTTATAGACCGAATTGATCCTAAGTGCAATTATTACACCCGGTTTCAGTCTTACGTGCATAGGCGGCATCTTTCGACCATCTCTTGCTCAGTTTCGACATACCATCTTTCGACATGTTCTGTAAACGGCTGAAAGACCGTTTAACTGTGAAACTGGCAATTTCTCCGGTTATTAGCTGAAGAAATGTCAAATAAATGATATTTCTGACCTCAAATGCGGGTTGAAAGATTGTGGACTTGCAAGTTTCCCGATTCATGGGATAATTCAAACAATCTGAGTGTAGGCGATCGACTCTCAATGGTGACGTTTCGGTAGAATTGGCCTGCTACCGCTTTTAATATTCGAAAGATGTAAAAATTCAAAACAGTAGATTTATCTCTCACAGAATGACTTCTAGATTAATATAGTACAATGAAAGCGGGTGTAAATTAATTCAAAGTGCGTTAATGGTCTTTTAGTGGTGAGGATGAATGGAGTGGTAAAAACAGACGAATCTGATTCCCTAGCCGGAGACATACCAGAATCGGCAGTGAGTAAGCCTGGGCAGGAGTCAGCGGTCATACAGCCACCTGGAATAGGTCCCGCGATTCATCTGAATGGGTCAGCGTGCCCAGTACAAGAAGATCAACCAGTACAGGTTCGTATAGATTGTTATAATCATAACATTGAAATACATATGGTGGAGTCTTTTCCTACCTATTTCCGTCTGCAATTCACTCTAATTCTAATTTACGTTTTTTACTCCCAAGCACTTATAGTACATTTCTTTTAAAAAAATTTATTTGCTCCTCAGAAAATTACGAGAGCAAAACATTATATTTATCAGCATTTTGTACAGATGGGGCCCAAGAGAAACCAATAACAGCATTGCGAAAAAACTCACTAATCACAATAATTTTAAATGATTACTTCCATACTATTAACAGAAAAGGTCCTTGAAGGTCTCGAAACACTAAAAGAATTATTTAGTCTCTATGTCACTGAGATGCATGAACATTGATACGTTTCTTTTAGGTCAGCGTCCATCCTGTCCAGCTGACGAAAGTCAATGGAAGTCTTGGACTCAATATCATTGTGAGTATTTCGCTTCAATGGGCATATTTCTATATGCATTGACGAGCGCCGGACAGCAACCGATTAAGAAAAAGTTACCCTGTATCGTACCGCGCTTAAATCTGTAGCAAGGTTTGATGAGGAAGAATGGGGCACCAGTTCATCACTAGTTACTCTCTAACAGCTTTTTAGGCTTCACTAACAATTCGTTAGCACACCGTTTACTCCTGTGATTATAACATCCCTTAAGCAAGTACACAACTCGCCGAAGTACATGTATACTACATCGATTATTTTGGGTTCTCTCTCAAATTTTATGAAACCTCTAGCCACGACACAACCGTGAAAACGATTTAAAACTAAAATGAAGGTTCCAAATATAACATATATATTGTTTAACAATGAAGGGGATTCTCGCTCACAAAATGCAGTGTACAAATGTAAAACTTGTATATAAGCTTAATCTAAAGTTTTCTTCGCCTCACTCATTCACTCATTCTCTTCACTTTTGTGAGTGGAGCATAAGGCTACAGTATCTTAATGATGACGTCATATCCCACAGGGTGGCATAGAGTTGGGTGGTATTTACGTCAAGACATTGGCTCCCGAAGGACCAGCATCCCTCAGTGGCAAAATCAACATTGGTAAGTTTAATTGGACACGAGTCTCGTTTTCATTCTACATTCCATTAACTCGAATTTCTGACCCTTCTATCCAATTTCCATTCTAGGTGACAGAATCCTCGAAATTAACGGTCACAGTCTCGAAGGTTTATCAAGACAAGAGGTAATTTGTATAAAAAAGTATGCAACCGTGGTTGAATGAAAAACATAAGATATCAAACTATTATATAAGCACACTAGTTCTGTTTCAACAACTCGACGAACACGTGAGACATTTTTTTTCCAAAATGCGATGACGTTTGATCTTCTTCACAGGTTATCATAAGCTTCGTGCCCCTTTTTTCTTGCAGGCTGTTAATATTTTAAGGACAGCGCCTCATGTTTGCACAATGCTGATCGAGAGCTGTGTGGCCGCTCCTGCAACTCCAAATGGGAAGCCAGCAATGCCTGGGACCGAGTCCGCATCAGCCTTTTACCATCCAAACAGACAGCAGCAGATGCAGCCCATGATGCAACGCCAGGCGTCACTGGAATCGCAGTACTCGTCAATGCAGCAACAGTTTGTACCAAGCCAGAGTCACCAGATTGAAGACATAGTTGCAGTGAGTACTCCTAACCTAACGAAAACAAAACCAGTCACTACGCTTCCTTTTGGAAAGCAGAAAAGTATTGAGGCAATAGCCTGGGCACAGCCATTTGAAAAGGGAGCTGTGTCTGCTATGATAAGAGAGAGGGCTAAGACCAAAGTAACGGTAGTAAATGAAAATGGCTCTCTTGAAGGGTTGTCTGAGAAAAGTAAAGAGGCTGTTTCATTACCTAGGGATGGAGAATTATTGAAAGATGCAAAAGCTTCAGAGAATTCTAAACAGCACTCTGATGCTTCGCGGGAAGAAAGCCAGCCTATACTTCAGGGGGAATGTTCCTTAGCAGACGAAAGCTCAAAGCTGCTTATCTCCACAGAGCAGCAGGCTCCCCAAAATGAGGAATCCAATGTAGTCGGATTTTTCAAAAGGATTCAGTCGTTTCTATTTTCGCCCACTCCCTCAAAGTCAAAACGCACTGAGGAGTCGGAATCATCTTGCTGTGAAAGTGATTTTGATTCCGAGTTCAGTGAAATGACCCAGGGATCTTTCAATCCGGGAGATATTGAAGCCATACGGGATGAATTGGAGACCTTGTTAAGTACTTCTTCCACCCAGGACCATGGAACTGGTGACGAGATATTCTACGGGGAGGCCTCAAGCTCCCAACAGGGAGTTTCTCTTACCTCAGAAAAAGACGTCAGGGCTACTGATTCTGATGATAAGTGCATGCTAGAAATGAAAGAAAGTAAAGTAGACCAGAAAGACGAGAAACACGCCAAAGAATTGAAAGACGATAGTTACTTAAAGGGGAAGGAAGCTCACGGTGTTGGTGCAGGCACATGTGAAATCATGTCAGATAATAAACACTTAGTGAACGCTGAAATCAAACAAATTGAAAATGAAGATCTAAATCCAAAAGTTGAAGATGCTTCGGGAGGAATGGAAGAAATACAAAGCGCTAAGGTTACTAAAATACATTACAAGACAGGGGAAGAAGATACTTCTTCTAAGGACGCGGAGAATGGGAAAAGGGAAAACAACCAAGACCCCGATAACAGGGAGTCACTCGTTTATAGCACAGAAGGGGTTTTCAAGTTTCAGAGGGAAACCACAGTATAAAGGGGTTTAGGAGAAGCTTGTGGAGAAAATTTGAAGCGGAAATCTCCTTGATTTCTCACTTAATTAATTAAGAAAGGAAAGCAACAAATTGAACTGCGTTTCAATGTCATCCTGAAACTCATTTTGAAATAAAGAAGACTGCCATGAACAATGGCTTTTAACTTGACAGTGGTTCCAAAGTGGCTTTGAAACGTCGATCAGTTCTTTCGCTTATTTATATGTAAAAATTCTCAGCAAAATGAAGAATTAAGATTTGTAACGTCAGCTGCCATTAGTCAATATTTGATCATATATCACATAAATTAACGTCGCAGTATCCAAAATGCTATTATTAATAAATTTTTAATTAAAAAATAAAAATAAGAAGTGCTTCAGACGAACACCTATAAGCTACAATTTAAATTACAAATTAATATAGTTTAACATAACAGTGGCAAAGAGAAACAGAAATACGCCTAAAAGCTTTCGTGTGTAAACGACGAGGCATCAGCACTGTGGGTTGGATGTACTGCGGAAGTGTAACGTTCTTACATATTTAATAATAAATATATTTAGGGTTATTTGCCGCCCTAGCATAAGTGTTGTAATACTAACGATAATGAAGCAATGGTAGGGGCGTCATGTATGAAAATGACGTCTTTTGTAAAGATAATATAGGATTTGTGTCAAGTCGACAAGAACACACTTACTTTGTCGGCTTTGTCTCGTTGATAACCCTAATTCTTTAACTTACATCTAGACATTACCTGAGTTACGAAATGTGTAATCATTGATGAGTGCCATGCTTAACTGCTGTGCAAAGGCTTTTATTGCTGTACCACCAGCTGGCTATGTACAGTTGTGGATCCAGATCGCACGAATATTATCAAGATAGTCAATGGTAGCTCAGTTTCTCAATTTGCCAATTTGGGTATTGCGCTGGAAAGTAAAATTGAAGTTTTCGGCACTTTAATACGGCTAAAAGAAACATAAATAAAGTATAAGCTGAATGATGCTAAAGAATATCTACAAACCTCAAGAAAGTTCGCGGTAAGAGCTGTGTTATTTTGCATAACCCAATTAAAACGTAGAACAAATAAGGCTACAGACTTAATGTGAGGAACTGATAATCAGTAAGAGATGGATGTTTTCAGCTGTATAAAAAGCCTTAGCATTTCTTGTTTTTCCAGACTTCCGCTTTTGTTCCTAATGATTTCTCAGTTGCAGAAATTGGGCTATCACGTGATTGACAAATGTTGCTTCTGTATCAACAAAAATAAACTGGGTGTACCATTAATTTCTGTCTCTCATATAGTGGTGTTTAAATTTACCCTGTTTATTTAGGGCCAGATGGCACGAAGAACTTTGTTAGAGTTGGAATCAAATCCACTTTGAATCCAAGTTTGAGAGGCGAATTTGTTTTAATCTCAGTCAGAGGTGTCGTCGACTTCCCCACGCCTACACTGATTTACCACAAAGCTGATTATCTTTTGATCGCGGTATTATTAGTCGCAGTCCAAATTTTCGTTTGGATCTGAGTTTCAGTCAGGGGTAACTTTCTTGAATATTTCCTTGAGAAAATAATGAGGATGGGCTTGAATTAGAGCACCTATTGTCGTCTGCTGAAGGATAGAAACTCACCAAACACTCTTGTGTTGAATGTCAGCTTTTATTCGTTTAAAATTCCAGATATATGGTGAATTTGAATTCAAAAGCAATTGCAAAATGAATAAACAAATGTATAGTAAAGCCTCTGTTGAGCAACTACACTTCCATGTCCTAATTTAGAGGACGGCCGTTCACCAAAGATCAAAACAGAACGGAATTAACCGTATATATTTTTTGGACATAAAAAAGTTGGCCTCTGAAGATACCATGGAAAAAACTGTTTAATAGAGGCTTCCTTCCGTGGACGGCTCCAAAATTGCTGTCAGATTTCGTTTCAAAGGTTGCATTACATGGATACATCTCGAAGTCCACGACCAGTTTACTTCGGTCAGTGGCACATGGCACTAGGAATGATGTCTGAAAGACAGTCTAAAACGTTATTGTTAGTAATCACTCAATAACATGTGAAAGATCCGTGTGCAAGATATGTCGACTAATCTTTATATTTCTTTCAGGATTACATTCCCATTGAAATTCCTAAACTTAATGGAAGTTTCGGTCTAAATGTGACGGTAAGAAATGATTCTAATTTTTAATCTTGTGGTTTAAGCCAGGTTCTTCGGCGTTTGCACGACTCCCATAATGTACGTATTTTATAACAAAACCTGTCTCAAACATTCCGGCTCAAACTGACTTTAAGGTGATATAGCGACACCTACCAGGGCGTTCTTCCGCGATTTCACTGAAAAACAATTCTAAAAACTACCAAACATTCCAAAAGATGTTACTTCGTTCTGTCAAAAAAATTTGAAACTCTGATTTCGATATTGAGTCTAAATTTGACAAATTTGAATCGACGTTGATATAATATGGAATTATTACCGTTTCATTAATCCGGAGCAATTTTCGTATTCTCACCTGAAAAATATGCTCAGTATATTAATTTGCCGTGAGTTTTTCTTTCCACGAACACTCGAAATAATTCTTATCTCTACTCGCCTACAAATAGATATAAAAAGTGCCCGTTGTGAGCAAAATTTTCATAGCACATTTCATGCATACTTCTTACCATTCTTAAAATGTTCGATGATTTCATTCATGAAACGGTCCGGCATGATTGGAAATGTTAACCATATAGCAGTAAAAATGCTTCCAATACTTACCACAAGTTTACAATGTAGGAGAGAATGTTCCTCTTCAGGACTACAGCATATTCCTTAGAACCATTACTCCTCATTTGAACCATCTTGAAAGGAAAACAAAACAAACAGGGCAATAATTGAACATGTGGTCTATAAGCATGGTTATCGCACACGAATCTATTAGTCAATTTCGAGATAACAAGCAATTTTTGCATGTGACGTTCAGAAGCAGCCGTTTTCGGGTGATAATTTCTTGAAAGAGCTTTTGGCTCTCCGGTTCACGTTTGTTTTATCGAAAATTCAGCCCTCCTCGCTCTGAGGAATTAATATGTGAAGGAATACACAGGTGTGTGGAAGTACCGCATCTAAGCTTTGAATAATTCAGATAAACCTGTTTTGAACTTAATAAAAACGAAGAAAACTTTAAATTAGATTTCCTAAATCCACGACATCATCTAAAACCTTTTAATCGTTCACCTGTATCCCCAGCGAGGGAATATTGCGTCGAACCATGACTAGGTTAAAATGAAGAGTTTAACAACACCAGAATACGTTCTCAGCCCAAAAAATACCTGCTGGAAACGCGATTGTAATATTTTAATGGATTTGTGTTTTTATAAGAAAAAGTAATTTGGCCATGCCAGAGTTTCTCAGTTATCAGCGGGGTTCCACTGAGGTCTCTTTATTTCAATTCGTTTAAACATAATATAAATAAATTATAATCCAAGGCATAATAACAAAAATGTCTGTCGGCTTCGTTCATAACAATGTTTTCAAATTGTGAAAGAGTTGGTTTACTAACAGTTGCGTTTTCCTTTCATAAAACTTGCCAATCTTCTCTTCTCGTTCTTCAAATTTCGCTTTTTCTCATAGCTATTTTTGAAATTTGATTTTTATGGACTGTTTTGACTTGGTATTATCGAAGTATGTCTAAAATTTGAAATTCTCTCTCGATTTTTTTCCCCGTTGTTGACTTGAACATGCACATGATTAGTTTTTAGGTTATTGTTGCTTATTCTGTTTTATTTCTCAGGGTGGACCAGAACTCGATGGGATTTACGTGAAGTCCTTACTACCCGGCGGAGCGGCAGAAGCATCAGGAAAAATACGAAACGGTACGAAACGTTTCCACGACTGACTTGATCAGCAACCGAGAAGGAAACTTTCTTAAACATGACAATACTCCATTGAAAATAAAACTAATTAAATGAGGAAGCCGAGTACAGCACAATGACATGAAAATTTTAACACACCTTAAAGGACTTTGTGTTGTCATCTTCATAAGAGGTCTTCAGTTCTGTATTCCACTCTACCAGGCTTGAAAATTCCCTTACTTTTCTGTTTTGTGGGGAAAGCATCGTTTATAAGTTAGTTTCAAGCAATGGAAAATAAATTCACCGATGGTAGCTTATCTTCCCCTTCCAAGAATCTGATTGGATGGCTCCTAAATGCAAAGAGGATTGTGTTATTTAACCAATCAACTCAGTCCTACTCTTTTATTTTGTCTTCCTTGATTGGCCAAGATAATTTTGAGACGAAACGTATCAGGTATTCTGTTGATTGTTGATTCTAAGTTTCCCTAAAATATTTTGGTCACTTCTTTTGATTTGATTATGCCAAATCCAGTAAACTTTAATCTCAACTGATCTGAAGTCGAAAATTAAAATTTTGGTTTCGTTTGCATGGTCGCTTGAAATAGCATTTTTAACATGAAAGTGATGTCTCAGCTGTGTAGTTTTTGCCGTTTCGCGGAAGTTGTATCAAAAACAAAACAAATCTTAAGGTGTGAGGAAGGCCGGTGTATTGTCACGAAGCATTCCAATCTAAGAGTTGAATCAAAACTTTAACTCCCAAAACTAATCAAAGTCTGAATGGAACTTTACACCACCAATACATGAAGAAGGTACAGTAACAGAGTATTCCGTCGATCTGCCAGCAAAATCTAAAATAATAAACCAGACAAAAATTAAAACAATTAAAGAAATCCTTGCAGACAGTATAGGAAAGTTGATAATAATATAGGGCGTGTGCCTGTAACAAAAGATTGCTTGCTCGTCTTTTATTTAGTGACAAAGAACCTAGCTCGATCACCCTAGAGATTGTGTGTTCTAACTGAAGAATGCATATAGTGCCTCAATTCAGTATATCTACAAGGCGTAGGAAGAACATGTCACAATTGTTTCAAACATGCACCTAGCTTATTGACTTGTTTTTTCTTCTTCAGGTGACAGAATAGTGGAGATAAATGGAGTGGCAATGGAAGGCCTTAATCGCAAGCAGGTATTCTTTCATTTCTTTGAATTTACACCTCTATTAGCTTGCCCCACCCTATCACCTCAGATCAGAGGATGATGGGATGTGAGATCAAGAAAGTTGCTATGGGTGTTGCTTATACCTTTCTAAAAGTCAAAGCATTACTTTGATGGATTAGTTATTTTAGACAAAACAACTTTGAAATGCTTTCAGGTTGATAACGTGAGCACAGATTATAAGTATTTACAATATGAAAAAATATCCGCCCTTTTTTATACGGTGTTTATAAACTTAAATCAAATCACCGCGAATCTTGTGTGCAAGTTATTGCTGGGGTGCAAAAATGTAATAATAATTCAAATAAAAACTTTCTGCAAAATTTGAAACATGTAATATTTTAAGTTGCTTTGGATAATTCATAAATTTTGCAGAAGTGTGGATTTTACAAGATATATCTTGTCGTTTACCTTTCGCTCAGAAATTTAGATTCTCGCGTGAACCCGTAAAATTAACATAACAGTACGGAATAATAATATAGTGTGAGGGCCCGACCTTTAGTTATATAACAGAAACATTTCTTGTACTGTCTGCACTGCTGGCAATATGGCGGGAAAAAGTATTGAGGAGCAGGAGGGGCCAACATATGAGCCTGGAGCTTTTGGACTTTAATTTTTCACTTCGAACATTATTCAGATACTTTTTTATAAAAGTCCACATAACCTTTACCTGCTTAGAATGTCTCAAATGTATTTCATTATTCAAAAATGTAGTAAAATCTGGGGTTGAAAAGTTACATTTTTCGAGGCTATGCTATTTAGGGGCAGGTCGTTCGAGAGAACGAATTGTCCAATTCTCACCAAATTTGGCAGGGGTATGTATTTTTGCCTGTAGAATGCAATGGCGTAGTTTTTGAAGCCATACAGGTGAAACGTAGATCACTGAATGAGAGCCAAACTGGAAAAAAGTTTTCTTTTATGTTTGCTTGTTGCCATGGAAACAGCACTCCCCAGAAGTTGGTGAAGAGTAGGTCATTGCATTCTACCATGTCTCCTGTATTTTCAGCGACAATTTGGCTCAAATAGGACAGTTTTTAAAGGAGATTGACTTGCTCCAGAATTGTAGCTATTCACAGTAGGGTCCTAGTCAACACACGTTAGCTCGGCCAGGATTTGACGAAACCTCTTAAAACTCATGACTTTAAGTCTTAATTTAGTATAAGCTACGATTAAATATGGCTTTCAGTTGTCATACTTTCTGGACTCCATGTTTTGACAAAATTTGGCCATTTTTGAGGGTATCTACTACCCTTTAAGAGCAAGTGTGCCCGGGGAAGATTGGAGAAGAATGAATCACATTTTGCTCAACATTTAATTTCAATGCATGTTTCGATTCACAGGCAGTGGAGTTGCTACGGCGCTCTGCAGCTACTGCAACACTTGTTATAGAGCGCTACAGACAACCAGAGCCTGAAGGCCCCCAGCTGGAAGATTTGGAGGACCTTCTTAGAACGTCGGTAAGATTGTTTGTGCCTCTAAACATGGGACATTTCTCCTTGGATTTAAAACGCTCAATTTTAAATGCTTCCCTAAGGAATATGATACGTTACACGATGAAGTTCATTGTGACTAATTCCTAAAAATACATTTAATTTTGCAAAGTTTTGTTCTTGCAATGATGCGATGTGTTTGTTTCATAGCCGAATTGTATCCTTGTGGAGTTACAGAAAATGAACCATTCGTTTGGATTTAGTGTTGTGGTGAGTCGTGTTTTTCCTTTATAAAGATTATGCTACTTCTTTTTTTTCTTAACCAACCTCAGTTTAGAAAACAGACTGCTCTTGTAAATTGCACGCAAAATTAATCCCATGCGTTATGTGTGAGCAAGTACAGTTATGACTAGATACAGCAAGAAAAAAACAATACAAAACTCCAATTGTCAGTACTAGTCAACATCCAGAAGTGATGTTCGTTGGCCTTCTTTTAGAGTATCTGTGCTTTTAAATGCTGTTGAAGTACTTCTTTAACAAAAAAGTACAGCATGGTATACGTTTATATACATGTATCTACATTGAAGCGATGAAATCGTTTTAACTGACAGAAGATATACACTGTGATTTTTGCTAATTGTTTGAATCTCAACAGGGTGGGCCAGATTTCGGTGGAATTTTTGTTAAAACCATTAATCCAAATGGAGCAGCGGCAATGGATGGCAGAATAGGTATAAACGACAGAATAGTTGCTGTAAACTGTGTGAACTTAACAAGGGCCACAAGGCAAGAGGTACGTGGCATAATGTTTTTAATATATATAATATATACATGTATACTAAGTAGAAGACATTAAATACGTTGTCACCACAGAGAAAACGTTTGCACACCGCAGTGAACACAAATGTGATACAACAGCAAGGGAAACGAGATTTCTTCTCATTTACAGCAGAAGCGAGTGAATGAACAAATGAATAACCCTCTTTGAGTTTTGGTGCCAGTGGTGTATTTAGGTGTCATAATGGTGGACTCTGTGCGTAAAGCTACTTATCAGCTCATGTTGTTTTATTTCTGCCAGGCGGTTGACGCCCTTCGGAACTCTCCAATCATCGCTCAGCTTGTTGTGGAAAAAGGCACAGCTGAAGATCTCCTGACGAACAGCAGTGGACCTCCCACACCCCAGGAGTCAAGATACGGAGCTGTACAGTACAGTCATTACCATGCCAGCTCGGACAGTTACAACGGTAAGAATCGAAAAATATGCAAATGATAGCTCCTTTGCAATCATTGACCATGCACTAGTGGTTAATGCTCTGGTCCTGGAGATCCTGGATTCATCTCCCTATATTCCCTTTTTGGATTTGTTCATGTTAGTCCCGAACTCAGCTCTTGGTAAGTGTAGATAGCCAACTGGTTAAGAATCTGCTAGTCGATATTATTCACTGCATTTTGTCCATTGGGACTATTTTTTCCTAATATATGCCTACGTACATTTTATGCTCCTTGGGGCAACGTGAATTTTAAATTATTATTTATATACTATTACCTTACTAAGACTTGGTATATTTACAAAATGCACTTAGATTGATGTTAATTCTTGTAATCTGAGATCGAAAAAACTAAAATTAACATTATATAATTAGTGACATGAATTAATGACATGACAAACCAGGTTGCCAAAAAGCAACTCTTATACCCTGCAAATGCTATACATGGCCACAATGCAAGCTTGTGATTCAGTTAGCTGTTTACACATCGCTGAAGTGCAAAAGCTCTTTTATTTTTGTGGTGCCATACAGCGTTCTTCATACTCATGAAGGTCTTTCTTATTACAGACTATAACATGGACGATCTACCGTTTGAAGTTTACCTTACAAAAGGCCAAAGTGGACTGGGTATGAGCCTTACAGGAGGGGACAATGGAGGTAATTAGAGTCTGGCTTGTTGCAAATTATAATTTAGTCGCAACATTCTTAAGTCACTGAATTATGTGTAACATTTCGTAGAACTTGGTTTAGCCGTGTTTCGTCCACAGACTACGATAGATGCCAGTGATAATTAAAAGAAAACATATGGGTTCCTAAAACATCTATCTATATATTTTTGGCCACCCAGCTCCAATCTACATTAAGAAGCTGGTTCCAGGAGGTTCAGCTCTCTTGTCAGGGCAGCTCCAAGTCAATGACATCATTCTTCAAGTAAATGACAAGAATCTGGATCGGATGACCTACAGAGTAAGTTGTACTTTACTTAACGTAAAAGTCGTGCAATGTTCAAATTAAAGGTTGTACAACATTTCATACGCATGGACATTTTCGCTTTTACATCAAAAACTGATAATTCTGCCATAGGAAACTCTCTTGATCCACGGTCCTCGTTGTATGCATAATTATAATAGAACTGTAGTCAGAGTTCCGTTCACCTTACAAAACCAAGTAAACCATCGCAAAGCCAAGATATTTCAATTCTGTGCAAATACGTTTACCGACTAAGCATGCGAGTCCACAGTTTTCTCGATCTCTCTTTTCTTTTTCTTTATAGGAAGCTCTTTCTATTCTTCGAAACTGCCCTTCAGAAGTTCGATTACTTGTACAAAGACCCCGGATATCCTCGCATCCTCCTTACCCAGGATACCGTGGGGGCAGCGACAGAGCCAGTGTCGATAGTTACGGAAGTTATAGCAGCATGTCCAGTATTTTTTAAACCATGTAGACAAGCCTGTACGTAGATTTGTTGGAATGGTGTACTGCTACGGTTACATCACATAAGTTGTAGCTTGCTCTAGCTCGATAAAACAGGAATCTGGCTTTAATTATCCTTTATAACGTTGGGTGATCAAAACGGTCATCAAAGAGATGGCAACAGGAAGGCAGAGAATAAGAACTTTGACAAGCTCGAGCTAATCATGTCAAAGGATTGTCGCATTAAGATATTCTTTGAGGGTAGAACATAGCGACACTCGTCAGTTTTAAAGGCTGGACGTTTTCTATAATAACATAAATAATTAAATATTATCAATACCGTGCAGCGCTTAGGTCCACAAACCCTGAGTGTCAGAGCAACTCCAGGCAGTGTCCAGGGAAAAGGTTCAGGTAGTGTACGTGAGCCTGGGCGTGTGTCGAATATGACAACTACATGAATCTACGGGCATATTCAGTCTAAGGTAAGGTATTTTTGTTCGGAAGAAGCTGGTCTTTGATTAGGAGATTTTATGCTCGGACATGTACAATTTTTGTTTTTGTTTTTGTTTTGTTTTGTTTTGTTTTTGTCATGTTCAGTTGCCCGTTCCTCATTGATTTGATCATTTTGGTCGTTACGAGTTCAGCTGCAAGTGCTCATCGATGCTTTAATCACTTTGGCTGTCCTGTTCAGTTAAAACCACCAAGCCTAAGGCATGGTTATAAATTAAGAATCACGTTTACTTAAAAGGTTTACTTTGAAGCAACATCCGACCCATTACAGGCCCCACGGGGTCATGACAAAAGGTGAAGTGAAGAGAGTGTTAATTTGAAAACAATTGTTATTAGGAAGCAGGTCGATCGCGCATTTGGAAGATCTTTACAAAGTAAAGTAGATCACTGAGGAAATACAAAGAAGTTTCTAATGTCAGATCATAGGCAACACTACGCGGTGACGTGGAGGCATGAACGACCTTTTCTCTGAGATTTCATTAGGCCAAGATTGGTGGTGCAGAAATTTTCCACCTCAGTCAGGTACTAACCCAATCAGGTTAATTAGGATTGGAAGTTATTGCAACAAAATGGCCTTCAAGTCTTTTGTCGTGACAAAAAGTAGAACACTCCGGGATTTGCTTAAATCCGGTACTAATTTCCAAAAAATGAAAGATAAGCAACACATGGAATTAAGCCGATAGGTATGATGTTTTTCCCCTCTAAAGGTTTTCGCCAAGTCTGGGGTAATTAAGACCCTTCTTGAGTTCCATTTGACTTTATACAGCTTTAAAAATCAGTCCTTATTGCCGTGAACTGTCGGCAGAGTACGTGTAAAGATAATTTGAACAGGATTTATTTCACCAGCGTTTAACATTCCATGAGTCATGATTGCTAGTCGATGCTGAAGACCAGTGAGTGTACATTTGAATTTTTTTCACTCACGGCACTTGAATCTAAAGCCCTGTTCACTCTAATGCGGTAGTATGAAAACGCATTCTTCCTGACGCGATTTCGCCTACCGTCCACACTAAAACGACCGAAAACGCTGCATCGTTTTCACCGAAAACGTATACATTTGATGAAGCTGCCCAGTGTGGAAACATTTTATGTGTGGACAGCGAAAACGGAGTGAGTTCGAAAACGCTGACGTCTGTCATATCACGTGCGCATGCCCAAATGACAGTTGTGATGTTTTCTTATAGCATATCACTCAAGCGCTTCATTGAGATCGGGAAGAACGCTGCGAAAACGGTAGTTTGGACGGAAAGCGTTTTCGGCGAAAACGCATCGTTTTAAAAACGTGTAATCCGTTTAAATCCTTACCTATGCTCAACTGTTTCATAAGTCCACCTAAGCACATATATATTGAGATCGTCAGACAATATGAGGTAAGTGGTGCCCCGGTCTTCTGACTTGTTTTCACGATTTCCAATCATTAATAAACGTGTAGAAAAATAAAGCAAACACAGAATAACCTTTTTTTAAATATAAATTTCGGTATTATGAAGAAACTCTTTAAAACAAAACTCATTCCTTTTTTTTTTTCCAATTTTCTCTTGTCATCTTATTCCTTGTCAAACCCTCCAGATTCTTTTATTTTATTTGATTTCGTAATTTAGTTTTATGAAAGATAATAGACATAATTTAAGTTTTGGAAATGTAGTATACAATTCGTTGTGAGTCAGATTAACCCCTTCAGCCCCAAGCAAGCTCTCGCTGGTCACAAAAAAAGTTGTAAGTATTCTCCCAAATGATATGTGTAAGAAATGCACTGAGACCACCGAAGGGAATTTACACATTGATATTGAGGCTAAAAGGGTTAATGTCTTCACTTAATGAGGATACGAAGAGTGAATAACCGAATGCTGTCCGATATAGAGAACATTTGATAAGTCTTGTAACATTAGATGATTTATGTTAAGTTTTTTAATTTTGTATGCTATTGCATAATAAGGCTTAATAAAATATTTTGAAATAAATGATAGCATTGTTTATTAAATTTGGGTTGATATTCAATCAGTTTTATGAGTAACTTGACGAAGAGACAAAGTTTACAGCATTCTCATTATTGTCAAGGATTACTGGATCGGCGACAAAATAGAAAACTGTGAAGCGTGCAATGTTGAGTTTGCACGCGGAGAGCTACTCTAGCAAACCTTTCAACTACATATACCCATTTATAGCTTACATATAATATATTCTGAACAATTCTCAGCAAGCCGTTAAGCCCCGGCCAAACGATCGCAACATGTCAACGCAACATATCGCAACATTGTTGGGCGCAACATGTTGCGTGCTTTTGACCACCGCGTTGCGACATGTTGCGACATGCTGGGTGTTTTGCTAGCTCAAATTTGACCATTTTCAAGCCCCGGCCAAACGATCGCAACATTTCATCACAACATGTCGCAACATTGTTGGCCCAGCATTTGAAAGCTCCGGCCAAATGATCGCAACATTTAAACGCAACATATCCCAACATTGTTGGCCGCAACATCTTGCGTGCGTTTGGCCACCCTGTTGCGACGTGTTGCGACATGTTAGGTGTTGAAAATCGAACTAGTGCGCATGCCCGGGCGCAACATTGTTGGACGAACCTGAAAAATTTACGACTCAAATCCTATTAATGAATTCAATTAAATTGAAGTAGCTGTTTTAGCCAAATGTATTTGATTCTTTCGCGTTACTGGTTTTTTTAACGAATTTATTGGTTTTAAAATTGCCATTGTTTACTTTTAAAGTCTTCTCGACATGATATACACGTACATTTATAATTAGCTCCTCCAACTTGTTTAATTAATAGCCCAATTTTTTCTATATGTTAACATTCTACTTTATAGCAATGTTCAGGGCGACTCAAACCACTGAAATAGCCCATGAGTGGAGACTGGAGCCAAAGTGCAACAAGCCGAGGGCGCTGGACGCTTAGATGGCTTTAATCACTGATTGTTTTCCTCTTCACAGGCTAGGGTACTGTGACTAGCGACTCACTTCCTTCTCACGCCACATTTTTACACCAGTTCCTGTTGAAGAGCTTCATAATAGCTCTGATTTCCCAGGGCCAGGTCGTTCGAAAGCCGGTTAAAGCTAACCAAGGGTTTAAATTAATCCGAGGTATTTCCTTATCTACTATGAAAATGTCTTTCGTTGCTCATGTTTTGTATAGATTATCACAACTGAAGAATATCTAAGCAATATAAACAGAAAACGTCACTGAAACGTCTGCAAAACAGAAATCAAAATTCACGCTAATACTTCGTTAGCTTAATCAGGCTTTGAACAACCCGGCCCAGAAACCCAGGGTGATTTAAATTGCCGTTTGATATGTTCAATGGACTTGCCTATCTGGCATGTCACATCTACCTATTCGCCTATATTTATATCGGAAATATTACAGAACATATAACTGCCTCCTGACTATCCGTTCATAAAAAAACTCACGTTGACAACCTTGAAACACCACATCGTCAGGAATCGAAACAATAACGTAAGATAAAATGACGTTAATCATAACATAATAGCGCTCGCCGAGTAACTGTACTTTCGTAACATTTCAGAGCTACCACAAATAATATTGAAGAAATATTCCCGATAATCAGTTACCTCAGCGTCTTCTTTATAAAAAAAGGAAACTGAAAATAATTTTGTTATAAAATCGCAATTACTTGCTGAAATATAATTATTCTTAGAAAGAGTTAAAAAGATTAAAACACCTCGTAAATTATTTTAACAGTATCGCATTACATCTGTAAAACATATGAAGCCTTCCGTCCTTCCAAGCAAGCCTAAGTAAATATCGCTAAGGTGCGTGCTATAATACCGTAAAATTACGGCCCATCATAGGCCCATCTATATTACAAAAAAAATCCTATTCCGGTTAGAAGACCCCCTACCGGATATAGTCCCTCTTTTACTTTGTTGAGAAAGCTATAAGCAACGGCCTTTGTGCTTCGCGTGTTTGTTTCCTTACTTGTGTTCTCAAGACGATAAAAATCGTTATATACTACTTTATGTTGGTTCTATCAGCTTACTTCAAAACGTTGTTGTTGTTGTTTTCTACCGCTTATAAGCCCAACCAAAACCCTTATAGAAGCTCAGTCACGTTAATTTGAGTTATTTTGGCCTCGTAAAAACTACCTTTAAACTGAAGGAAACCTGACAATAAAAGTTTACTAACATTGAAACACACCAAAACGACAAAAAGAAACCTTAAAGGAACAAGGATGGTCAAGAATGGAGAAGATTGACACGGATTACAAACGACAAACTTGAATATTTTAGGCTAAACTTTTCAAGATGCGAAAACCGTCACGTAGCTCCTTTAAATGAAGTTGTATAAACTCAGGGCTTATCACTGGAATTTTAAGGTATTTAATTTCACAAAAGGCTAAGGCTGAAACCGTCACCTTCCCAACTCGCTACGGTGATAATTTACCTTTATCAACTGATAAACCGCTAAGTGCTTAATATTTTTACGCGCGCGGATCATTTCTTACTTTTCTCCGTAATTGGAATTTATTCGTCAAATTTAAACTCTTGTTCTGCAAGAACGTAAAGGACAATTCTATCTTCATTATTTGTTTGACAACTGTAGCTTCTGTGTCACTTGGTGATAAATACCACGAAAGCTTTTGGAAACATGCCTTTCTTTCCGTTGAGTTCTCCACAACACCAAGTTTCATCCTCATCATAAAGACGTTTAATAAGATCGCCGGCCTTAAACGATATCTCGTGGTCGCCTTGTGCTTCGTAATCAAACTCCGCGCGACAATACTGTTCTTGAGTTTTCTTCACATTTGTATCTTTTGGCTTGTTGGTCTGGTCCACAGCAGAGTACATTGAATCATCAACAGGTTCTGTGGAGAAAATAACTGATAAATTGGAATAATACAGCGAGTAACCAGGAGACCGTAAATACTGATATCTGATTGGTTGAAAGCAGATCGATTTAACCCTCAATTTATCATTCATTTCAACTTTTCGCGCCAAAAGCACGGTTGCTGCGCACACTCAACTCACTTCCAGTAAATTCGTTCCTGTGTCAGAAAAATCAATCAAAAATCAAAAGGAATCGGCCTTTATCTAACTTCCACTCGCTACTGGCACGGCTTCTCAAAGGTATTAATTAAAACAAAAAACGCGACCTTTGATATTTTCTCGAGTACAATTATTGCAATCGCTAACTACACTGTTCACAGCCCTCTATTTCCTCGTATTTTTATTCCATCGTTGAACGCGCGGATAGAATCGCAAGAGAACTGGACGCCAGCTCGTTTTTAGTGCAATTTTCGTGTATGGTTTGTGAGCCTGAATAAATTAAATGGAGTAAAAATTGTAATATTGTAATCCCCCTTGATAAGCCTCGGTGCTTTTGGGGAAAACAAAAAAACAAATATGTTTAAATTAAAAAAAAATTAAAAACAAAACTTCGTTTAGCTCGCGTCGCTCGCCTCCCCGCCCACAACCCCTCGTGCTTCACGATCGCTTCGCCTGCTTTTTCTTTCGCGTACGTCGAATAATAAAGAGGCTGTGAAAAGTCTAATCGCTAACGTTTTTTTTCCAAATAGTCAGATTGTGTCCAAATTACTTCCTTGCCAAGCAAGAGAAAACAGTTACGAGAGGGAAGCTGGGAGGGGGGAGAGGGTACTAAGGTTACTAGCCTTTTTAAAGCCTGGGAAGACCTACATAGAGATGTACCAGCTGCTCACTGGGATATCCGAGGGAGGGGGGAGGGGAGGTAATGTCGGTCGCATCTTACCTGGTGCAGGGATACCAGGTAGTTGCATTTGAGGACGGCGCATAGCTGTTTTAGGCGTATCAGGTGATGATTGTACTCTGGCGATTTCTTTAGAATGCTGGAAAGTCCCAGAAAGTGGACCACTAATATTTACATTACTGCCCGGTGATAAGACCTTCTGTGATGACTGCGTCATGTAATAATTCTCATATTCTATTTTAGCTGTAAACAAAAAAGAAATACCACTCATTTAACACAGTATTCATCGAATTAAGGTTGGAAAGGACCACTATGAAGCGATACTGTAGTGAATAATATGCCTGCGTATATGCAAAACTACCGAAATGGCAAGCCCCAGCGTTTGGTTTCCAATTTGCGACAAACTCAAACAGCAATTTTAAAACGGTAATACATCACGCGCAACCAACAATATATATCACAGCTTGTGCTATCAAGTTCCAGAAGATCTGACTGTTACGAAACGTACTCTGAACAGTCACCCTGAGCGTTGTCATGTGTAGCTACTGATTGGAGGAATCGAAAATAGTCACGAGACGGCTAGGTTCATTGCGTTGTGCCTCTGGGCAAGGCACAGGCGCATAAATGGTTTCTGGCAAATTCAATTCTTGTGGGGAGGGGGGTAACCCTGTGGACTAGCATCCCATCCAGGGAGGAGTAGAAATACTCCTAGTCGCCTGATACCACGGAAACCGCAGGCTAAATTGACGGTCTGGAGAACTTGGCCCGACACAGACTTTACCTTAACCTTCACTTGTTCAGCTTGTTTAAGTTAAAGATACAGTTTGTATGAAAACTAAACTCACTGACCTGGTCTTTCAGATCCAGTTTTTTTCATACTAACAAACAAATGAATGTCCGAATCCACTACACAATGCTCCAGACTTTTTCGCATTTCTTCACAAATCTATGATCGAACGGAAAGTTGCATATGATTATGATAAGACATTTGAAACAACCGAGAAAGCTTGTTCAATAAAATATTTATCATAATGGCTCTTTTCAAACTTTGCTGACAAATTAAAGTGAGCAATTCTTTCCTCCTCGAGGTCTAATGGAAACAAAACATTATTTTCGTTTTTCAGGTCACTTTAAGCTGAAACTGTCCGTCAAACATGAAGGAAACAGAGATCTCCACCAAAAAAAACATACATTTTTGTAACGTTTTCTTTTCAGTGCGCAATGTTTTGACAGCGCAGTTCGCTGAAATTAGATTTTGAGCGGACTGTTCAGCGACCAATCGGAATTCTCTTTTTTATCGTTCATTGCCATATCAATAATGGCCATCTCAAGTTTGTCGGCAGTGTTTTACTCACCTCGTCAACTTTAACACAGTTCATTGAACTGGTGTTAGTATAGGCCCACATTACATTCCGCAGAAACGCAATTCTCTCCTCCTCGAGGTCTTGGAAACGCTATTAAGAAAAATGCAGTTGAATATTCAATGCGTAAAACAAAAGGGAAAAACAAAACAAAATAAACAGCCGGATACTTGTACATGTGTGATTTCTAAATCAAATGAAGTATTAGCCTGAATGGGTGCCTGAGTTATTCCAGTTCATTAGGCCTAATTGTTTATGAATGTTATTTCTGAGTATTTTGGTGCAGTGGACATCCGTATGCCGTTGCAAAAACAGATGAAATACTTTGAAAAATATTTTAGTCATACCCGCTGTTGCAGCGCACCTCACTTGAAAAAGATGCACACATGTGGGGGAACATACATGTAGTAATGAATCCAAATGCAAGACTTTGATATTCAATAATTCATTTTTTCGTTAGATCTCCGATTTTAACCTCTCATTTCTTTTCTCTTTTTTTTTTTTGACATCGTTTAAAGAAGGCAAACGTCCAAACGTTTAGTTGTTACCTACGTTATTTTGTTAAGCAATTTCTAAGCCTTTTATCAACCATACACACAAGTTGATGGTATGCAGTGTACGTTTCCCACCACCTCCTACTCGCAATTCATGTACATCATGAGGTACACGAGCCTAGTTCAAACTATTTGAGCTGAGTGATGCATGAATTATTAATCTAACTACTTTAAGTCAATATAAATTACCGAAGAGAGCACTGCCAAACTTACATTACAACACAGCTCCATTTCCTTCTCCCAAACCACCCGGGCCTCCTCAAGACTGCGCACTGAATTCTGGTATGCTGTGTCTAAAACGATCAAGAAATAAACCCAGCCAACGTAATTCATTCAAGGCACATAGGATATTCAGCTGGAGCATGACCAGTCTGCCTTCCCCTTATTGACTCACGAGCAGAAAACTTGCTACCAATTTGGTAGCCTGCAGAACAGGCGTAATTTTTTTGCGTATTTTAGACGAATAGAGGCGAAAGCGAGGCGAGCGCGCGCGAGGGGAAGAGCGTGAAAAAAATATTTTTTCGCGCTCTTCCCTTCGTGCTCGCCTGGCTTTCGCCCCTGTTCGCCTAAAATACGCAAAAAAATTACGCCTGTTCTGCAGGCTACCAATTTGGTTTTTCACTTATGGGTGAAACTGAACCTACATGTACACGGCTTAATGGGTCATGCTTATATATATGTGCAGATTCCATACATTTAAGAACAACACGTATCAAATTTACTTGTATGATAGAAACTCTTAATAAACTTAGTGAGGATTACAGTCTACAAGTAGGCTTTTACCTGTTTGGTCAACTAAAGTTTTTGCTCTGCCCAGTTTGGTTCGCAGCTGCAAATGGAAACGAAATAAACACAATAATAAATTAAACTGTGACACTTTTATTGCTCACATGTACATGTGACAAGTATGTCATTCATGTACATGACTATTGATTTACAACTTAGAAATAAGAAACCATATGTTTGTACATGTATGCAGCTAAATTCTTTTACAAGAAAGAAATGATTTTCGGAAAAATGTAGTGTACATAAAGCAGTAAGCAGTACACACACTGTGTACTGCATGCAGCTGTCTTTTTTCCATAGTTATCCCAAGAAACAACAAAAACAAACGGAAAAATCTTGTGAATCTTCCTGTCCCAAGTAAAGTATTTTGTTCTACAGGTTCCAAAGTTCTGAGAAGCAAACAGCTTCCCGAGAGTGTAGCTCGAGGAAAACTGTGAGCTTTGAGGAACAGATAATGTTCAAGGAATATATGCAAGCATATTTTACTAAAGTGAAAGTAATTTCTGATTAATTACAACCAGGTAGAAGCACGTTAGATTTCACTTAGAAACTCCAGCTATGTATTGAGTTTGTTATCCCTCAAATGTTTTTTTTGCAACACGTAAAGTTTTGAACATTGGGGAATATTACTGGCATATTCCCCAGTTTTTGCTGAGGTATATTCAGTCACGTAACACGTTTAGACCAATCGAGTGCAAACGAAAATATCTGATGGATTATAAGTGTAATTACGTAGCCCTACAGTACATGTAACCAACTATATGTACATAATTACGAACAGCTTGTAGTAAGACGAATTTGAAAAAATGGAGGAAATTTGCACTGATTATTACTTGTGAAAAGATGAGCTAACCTTTTCTTCATCCTTGCCTGAAAGTGATACAGATCTCTTAAGTGCCTCTTCTGCCACATTCACATCATGGCATCTTTGTTCATAGCTCTTTTTTAGCTGACCATTTGGCAAAATAAACGTAACAACATAATGTGACTTTCTTTGACTGTACCTGCTTACCACGGTACACTAGCATCAGTAAAAGAACAATTTACTGTTCTGTAACATACTGAACATTTATATATATTCATTAGCCAAGAGGCATCCATTTCCCTAATCACTGTCACACTGAGGGGTCTGCCTGACTTTTAACATGCCTGTTAAATCTGCTGTCCAGGGGAAAGAGTATCTCATAACAACTGTTTTCAGAAATTTGAAAGAATTTAATTTTCACTCTCGCGGACAGTTTGAAAAGTTTCAGTTTTAACTATGAAGAAAACTTGTGTAAAAAAATTTTTGAGGCCCAGCTCTTACTGAAAGTGAGCAAAATAATTAATGTATTTATAACGAATATAAGAAACAGAGGACAGGAATTAACAGAAATCACAATTAGATTGAATGAATTACGGTTCTTCTGCCCTTTACAGTCAAGGTCAGTCAAGGTCATCTTTGGCTGTAAATTGAGTGCATTTATTTATCTAAAAAACAGCTCGAGCTTTTCAAAAGCACCGTCTGCTTTTGGTTTCAAAACACCACCATGTAAATAATCGTAAAGAAGATTTATAGATGTCTATCTGTGTACGTGTATGTGAGTGTGTGTGAATAGCAGCTACTGTGATTTAAAACTTACTTTCACAGTTGTATCAAAACACTTCCTTTTATATGTTTGAGCTCTCTTCACTGATTCCTCAACCTTTTGAATCAGAAGAAATCACTTAAATTAAGACATAATTTGTATTGAAAATTACAAGAATGCAGTGCATTTATAAAGTGTATATGATTTCAGGGCATATATGCATGAGTGATGTCCTGAAAGTTTTCAAAATTGCACATTAACCTATGTGATTTGAGAACTTTCTAAAAATAATGAGTGACCATATTTATAACCCCCTTACTATAGTGAATGAAAGCTCCACATATTTGAATGACATCAAAACCCATGGCCAGAAGCTTTGCAAAGCAATTATTGTTATTATTATCATTATCACTATCATTGTCATTGTCATTGTCATTGTCATTGTCATTGTCATTGTCATTGTCATTGTCATTGTCATTATTATTTTATTTATTTATTTATTTATTAAATATTAACGTTTCACTCTGCAGCTGACTGGTATTAAAAACCTATGTGCTAATAGTATCTGATAATTAACAGAGAATTTAACAGCTCCTTTGGGAACAACTAAGGATTGCAGGAGTGAGCACAGTTGGAGTGACTTTCTTACAGTGTATATAGGTATATTATGCCCACTTAAAGATCTAAATGTTTTTAGTTTTTTTCTGTATGGCCTCTGGATAACTCAGCATAGTCTGCATTCAGTTTGCAGCTCAGTTACATGCAAACATGCAAGTAACTACTTATAATGCCACAATTGCAAAGTTTCAAAATTACAATTGAAAAAGAAATGAATTCTGATTGGCCAGTTACTTAGAGAGTGTAAAATCTGGCTTCTTTTAAATGTACCTGTATACCTGTACATATGACTATACACGAACATGTGCATAGTAGTAAATATATCATAGAATTCCGGAAGTAACACCCGCCCCCCCAAACAATATAAAAAATAAAAAATAAAAAATAACAGCTCCCCGAAAGTAATGTTATTTTTTTCCCTTCCTATTCAACCCCAAAATGAAATGGTCCCCCCAAAAGTAGTGGCCCACCCAAAAGTAGCGGCCCTTTGAAGAAGTCACTAAAAGAGAACTCTCTGTTTTCAACCTCGGGTCATGCGGATGGAACAGCCTGACTGCAGGACTAAAAATTGACTTGAAGAGCTATCTGTGCTTTTATCTGCTTATTTTAAACTTGACTGAATTTTTCTTCAAACCAAGATTTATAAACTATATTTGTCTAGAGGCAGACTCAAATGATATATTATAATGCAACCATCATTCTTTCAATTCACCCTACAGTGCCAACTGGTTTAGCGCCTTTTTTTGTTTAGACAGTCTGCTTTGTTTATGTGGGTAGCTGGAAACTTACATAAATGGAACATTTTATTTCTTTTGTTATGCGTCCTCTCTGTCTGAAATGGCTGTTGCTGTATAATGTTTTGTAACCATCTGAAAGTAACAGCTACCCGAAAGAAGCAGACCCCTTTGCCTGCTAAATCCGAAAGTAACAGGGGCCGTTACTTTTGGAATTCTACAGTATAATAGTCATCTTGTCAAATGATTGTACTGTACCTTACATGCGGTAACTTGTACATGTATATTGACCATAGGAGGTACTATTACAAGCTATTATAAACCTATGTGAGTAATGACACACCGAACTGATGGCACCTATTGTAAAAAAATGTACAAATTGTACATACAATACAATAATTTTACTATAATGTAATTGGCAAATTATATCTTACACTTTTCCTTGCATCACGCTGTGTTTCTCTGAACTTCCTGACACACAGTTCTAGTTCTTCAGTTAGTTGTTGTGCCAAAGAAATATGTACTTTACCTATATTTTCTGTTTCTAAACATGGAAAAAAACAATTTATTTAAGAATTACTTATAATCATTGACAAAAATCAGCAAAAGTAAGAAAATAATTGAAATTAAATTAATAATTGAAAAAAAGAGTGAAAAAATGCACTTTAAGCATGTGCCTTCATATCAGAGAGAATAAGTGGCCTATATGGGAGACTGGGAATTTTTGGTCTGTGTCGCGAGACTCCAGGATAATTCGGGAGAGTTGATGGGAGCATAGATGGAAAAGTGGTAACTGCCTGCAGCTGCATCAATGAAAACACTGTCTAGTCTCCACATGTATGTGTAGGTGCTTTCAATTCATGGCCAACGTTTTACTATCATTAATTTTGCTTCCTTTTTCAGGAATGATTTATAAAGTGAAGACAAAAGAAGCTGTGTTGTACTTGACTGTATCTTTTCTTCCAAAGGCCTACAGGTATACAATCATATATTCATTTCCACAAGATTTTTAAAAGCCAACTTAAGGGCTGGTATGTGTAGGTAAAATTTAGTATACCTGTTTTAATCACATCCCAAGATTCTCTGAGAGTCCTGAAAAATTAAATCAACCTTCTTTAAATTATATCAATTTATTTAGTTCATTTTAAAGCAGGACATACTTACATGTACTTAGTCGATTAAAATAAATGATTTTTTTTTACAATTTTCACTAAAACTGCAGTATTACAACAATAACTGTACTAGTATGTGCGTTTGTAGCATGTGGATTACCTAGAGTAAGTATTATGAATATATCTACTCTTTTCCATACAAAAAGTAATTTTTAGTGCTGTGCATTGTAAGTAGGCCAACTGTAATTTAATTAGTGTAATTATGCATTGTAATGTATGTATTTTAAGTTAAGTGCAAGTAGTAAGTATAGTGTAAGTAGTAAGTTAGTGTACTAAGTATACAATAATGCAAGTATAATTAACAATTAGATTATTTGCTTTCGATTTCTATGAGATGACAGTTGATTCGGCACTCGGCCTCGGCCTCATCAACTATCACCTCATAGAAATCGAGAGCAAACAATCTAATTGTTTTAGTAGAATTCTAACAGAAAATTTTCTTCAAATAATGGTTTCCAATTACTTCTCGCCATATTATTAAAATTTGCATCTTACAAAGATCACTCGGATTAAATTGTCATTTGAAATTCAGTTGTGTGCATGCACATTTTAGTCTTCTCAGGAATTTATTTATCCATTTGCATCAAAATGTTCCTTCAAAATTTTGTTAAGCGACTGCACTCTAATGCTGATAGTATACAAGTAGCTCAGCCAATCAGATTGCAGCATTTGCATAAGTATATTAGTGGAATTTTACTAATATTATTTAGTGCTATAAGTAGAAGTGTAAGTGCTCACCCTGCCAATAAAATTGCATTTTAAAAAAATTATGAATTATATGCAGTAATTGTATTACCTGTACAATGTACATGCCAGGCCATAACATTATGTATAATTTCTAATTAAAAATTTATGAGAATATGTTCATGGGCAATCCCTTGACTCTTGTAAACAGTCTTTAAATTAGCTCTAGAAGTAGCTTGATAAATGCTGCAGAGGAGAGGGGGGTGGGGCCCTGCAATGAACTAGCATCCTATACAAGGGGTAACCCATGGCTGAGTGCCTTATTTACACTAGCTGTAACTTAACCATAAAGAAACAGTTTTGAATGAGTAAATTCTGCTTCTATATTAGGTAGCATAGGCAGTGACAATAGCGATGATAAGGACATCTACCAAAAAAAAAAAAAAAAAAGAATTTAAAAGCTACCTTTTCGAATTTTGCAATTTTCTAGGTTTCTGTGCAGTACATCTATCAGTCTTACTAGAAATTAAATCTGCTCAAACTAAGTATGTAACAACCGCAAATGAATTCAATAAAAATATATTTATCTGAACAATTAGCCACTGTGGCACACGTTCTTCAATATTATGTGCATAGAATATACTTCATCTGATTTCATGTTGCTGTTTCGTAGAGGGTGCCTACGAAATGTACTACGATTTATAATTTGCACATGCACAGCCAATGTTCTACTGATGGACTATGGTGATGTTCTCACAATTTCCATTGCTGCCATTGTCTGCTTAAGTTCCCTATTGAACAAGCGACACAGTTAGATACTGCTCTCATTTAAAAATATTATGTGGGCTTAAGGGTCACTCAGCAAATCATCTTACCATAAAACACACCTTGCTTTGAGCTACCCATGTATGAAGTTTAACGTATTTCCAAAGTTCTATACATGGGCTATAATTTAAAATGATATACATTTCCCTTCTTTCTTTGAATTATAATTATGAACTCAAGATTAGTCATGGAAATACATTTTTAACAAGTACATGTTAACTACAGTACTGTACATAGTTCATCTGTAGAACTTGAACTACACTGGTGTCAAATGATATTAATATATACACTGTAATTACATCAAATCAGCTGACATCTATAAATAATGACAATTAGTATAAATCTACTTAGCCTTCTATCATGAACACCATTGTCTGTATACGCAGAACATTGTTAACAAACTGCAGCCACTCCTAAGTCACATTTTTTGAGTTAGGCTGCCCTATCAGGCGATAGGAATCTTGAGCTCATATTCTATTATTTATTGTTAAATGAACCATATATTTACCCAATCTCCTCTTTGCCTTTGGCACTTTCCGCAAGTCTCATAAGGGCCTTGCCATACTTTTCCTCAGCATCTGCCCTAGATATGATGTGATAATACAGATTGGATTAATTAATTAATTTGAAGAACACTGATATAATTGTGACAAACTGACTGACAAGGTGGATATGAGACCTGAACAGTCGACTTCCAAACTTCAAAATATTTCAAGTTGTTTATCTCAGCCACAGGCAAGGCATTAATATTATTCACGTTCTTCTTCCAATCTTTACCATTTGTTTGCAGCAGCTTATGTAAATACAAAGTGCCTACTTTCTATAGTTTCTAAGAATAGCAACATATAAATTTAGCTCCTTTGCACAAATACCTACTTGTACATGTACGTGTACTTACTCAGTGAGTAGTTTGCTAAGGTCACCCACCGAGCATTGTCAGAAATGCATTGAACAAAATAGCAGTGAGTTTCAGGTAAACTAAAGGGGTTCTGAACTCTTAGAACTAACAACTTATTTATTTGATTTCACCTAACTAAGATACTTAATATATAGGTAAAATGTTTATTAGGCAGGGAGACCACTACAGCCTAGCCAATTATAGTGGATCCCTCGTTTCTATAATTATTAATTAAAACAGACATGTGAAAATGTTTTGGAGTAGCAAGGTAAGAACTAGTGAGACAATCTCAGATAGTGCAGAGTGTAATTTACGGCTCTGATGCAGTAGTCACATGGGTCCTCACCCCTGCTGTTCTCTCCCTTGGTACTCAACTTTTCCCCTTTGCAGAGTATGAGCGACATAATCTAAGCAGTGTGTGTGTTTCATGTTTGTGTTTTGCCCAAAAATAACTTACAATTACTGTTTGCCAAGACGGTTTTAAATTTATTGTGGTATTTTATCTTGAGTTTCTTCGTTTTGTAGCATTACTTTTCACGCCAACGTTTGTAATTTGATAATTTTGTTTTCCTCGACAATGTATGCAACAAGATACCATTGTTTCCACGAAAATATAAGAAAGATATGCACTTTTTAAACTCACTGCTGGAGATAAATGGGACATAAAAGTTAAATATCTGCTGAAAAGTCAAAGAGGAATGATTTCGTTTTGATTTCACCGATAAACATGAACTAATTTAATTATCAAATAGTCACGTCGAATCAGAGAATAGTATGTTCTAATTCTGGGGCCAGCCGAGTTGGTGTACACAATAAAACTACATCAAACTAATACACAATGCTATCGAGTAATACAACTGAGGAGCGTTTCAACGATTATTGAAGGTAGAAATCTTTACTTGACCGAAATTACATCCCACATCAGTGAGCGAGTCACCTCATCGACAACTGATGAAATTAATTGGAGGTTTCAGTAAGTGCCAAGGAGTCTCTAGCAATAATAACGAAGTTTCTTTTGTCACAAATTTACTAGTTTTATATGTAACTAATGCGGGAAAGTTTCGGCTGAATATGAACTTTGGGCTCTCTTTCAAAGAAGAGGAAGTAAACAAGCTGCTAAGGAGAAGCAATATGTTCACATTCTCTATTTCAACCCTGGTAAACACACAATAGTTATAAAACAGTAGACGACATTTCTTGAATCGAGCTAGGTAAGATTCCAGAAGATACGCAGTCACAGTAGCATTCTTTGCACTAAAAAAGGAGAACTGAAGTTACCTGAAATATAACTGCTTTCCCCTAACCAAAACGTGAGTGTAATATCACTCATTACAACAAAATAAAAAAAGCATGCATCTGAACTCGAGAAGGGAGTTTATCACACTAGTAATGCTAGAAAGCATGCGTCTTACATGTTATGTTCTGCCACAAGGGAAAGCACTGAACATTTGTGGGTAGTCCCGTATGAAATGTATCTTTCACCTAACATATAGTCGAATTTGACGCTAACTAATCTGCGCATGCATTTAGAGCAAATTGCTTTTGTTCTTAAGAGAATGGCACCACAAGGATAGCATGAGATTTGCAAAACCATACATTATATATTTTAGTCATGTTATCGAAGAAAGCAACGTAAGTATGACACGTTTTGCATAATGCACTGGGGTACCTACCCCACCCAGCTCCCTTCCTGCAAGGCAAATTGATTAATTGAAATTAATTAATTAAACAAACATTAAAGTTCACACCTTATGGCATTAGTGAATTATGGCGTTAGTGCCTTAGCGAACAGTAGCCCCCTAAACCATCCCAATAGTGCACTCTGCACTAAAAATGACAGCACAATTTTGACATATTAAGCAGTCACACCACCATGTATTTTTCATTATAATTCAATCTCGTACTAGCAGAGTCCTAGCACTCCCTGCATGCAGACTAGCAGTTGGGAAAGGGACCTGGGCTCTGGGTATGAGATCAATTATAGTTAGCATAATTATTTCAAAATGCAATCAAACCAATCTTACTGGTATTAATACCTGCAACATACCTCTGTCTTATAAAATCCTCAAAATCCTGACACATTTGTTTCCCATCCCTCATGCGCTTACACAGCACATCAAATCCAGCTGTACTGTTAAAATCTGTCCCCTACAAGGATCATTGCAATCAATGGGTCAATCGCATATGTTTGTATACTTTGATATATAACTGTACATAAAACTAAAAAGGTCCAAAACTAAGAACCATGAGATAGCAGAAATTATTTATACAGTTTCCACTATGTCTTAAAAGCAAAATGTAAATTATGCTGATATCTCCACATCTGTAGTGACTGGAGTGAAGTGACTTTGGGGCAGCAAAATTCCAATTGGATGTAAAGGAGGGGGAGGGGACAGGGGTCTGACATAAAAGTCCAATGGGTGATAAGGGGGAAACAAGTGAATATGTTGAAAAGCCAGTTTCTCTTAGTATGAACTATTGGGCATCATGTACATTCCCGTACTGTGCCTTGACTCGATTTCTATAGTAAATAAGCTTAAGCTTAAACTTATTGCAACTTGATTAATGCAATTTGTGCTACATGTACATTAATTGTAGAGGTTAGGGATGGGTCTGTAAAATTGCATTTAAATTAAGGATTTATAAGGTTTATTCCGACTCGGAAGCACGGATAGCATAATTCATAACCAAAATAGTAATCGATGTCACCAAACAAAGAACGAGACAAACAAACGAACAAACAAAGGTTAAGCGTTTTTGATATATTCTAGGATTAAAGCAAAACAACAGAGGGTATAATATTTTTAATGAATGCTGGTTGCATTGTTCGATATACGATCCGCTGTGTGAAACCATAAATACTGTATGTACTATCTATTTATGTGTCGTTAGCTTCGACTCTGAGAACAACAAACGTTTGAAACGTTTAGCCCAGCAATTAAAGTTCATAGAATTGGATTGTCCACATACAGATTTTATGTCACTCGGTACCGAAGGTCAGCATAGTGTGTGGAAGATAAACAAGCTTAGAAAGTAAGCTACAAATTACATCACTTACCCAAAAGCAATCTGTAAACTTAGTCATCTCAGAAGTGAAGTTAAGTACTGTTAATAAAGGAAAGAATTCCGGGAAATACTACAACAACTTCATGTACTGCAAACCGAAAGGAACCAAAATGCAAAATGTCAGAGGAAAGGAACAGTATGACTCGAAGTCCCGGATAAGGAAACGTGACCGGCAGGAGATGAACTTGCAAGTTACTTCCGGTGCTGAATCTTATTTGAGAAAAGGAAACCTAAAGCAAAGTTATTCATTTGTGCAATGCTGAAATGCTTCATTTTAAATTATAAAGCATGGAAATTACGCTACTTCTCCGAGTGAGGGCTGAGATTGAAAGAGTAGCATTCGTCACGCAACAATGTAGAACAAGTTGCGTGACTAGTTTGGACAGGAAAAAGTACAGGATCATGGGCTCCTGAAAAAGATAATTTTCCTTCTTCATGTTCCCTCCTCTCATGTTCTCTCATGTTCCCTCTTCTCAGCTTTAATCTCCACTACATCGCGGCATAAGCTGTTTATTGATCATTCATCGTTTTCATTCCTTTTAATTTTTAATTATCCATCATATGGATATGAAAGCTTCTTGCCACACTGTATGTCCCATATCCTAAAAGCCCTAAAGGGTACCCGACAGGTTAATCACCAAATCTTCCCTGAGGAGGAGTCTTCTGGCCCCTTCACGAACTTTCACGTACTACAAGGTCCCGGAGGGGGGGGAGTACTCCCTTATATGGGTCATATAGGTATGTGCGGCCCTAAGGTGTATGGTTTTTCAGCCGTTTCGAGGTCATAAATAGGGTATCGATTTTGGCTAGTCTTGTCATAAATGGGGTATGGTTTTTGTACTCTAGTCTTGAATAAGGTATGTTCTTAGAAGAAGCTACTTTTTCATAATTATCAACAAAAGCCCTTCATAACTAATTATGTTTAGGGAAACTGTTCCAACCGCAACGGTCATAAATAGGGTATCAAATTTTTGGTCAGGTCATAAATTGGGTAAGGGTTTTGGGAAGTGGGCAGCACACCCCAGCCCAATGTTTCTGGGAGAACCCCCCCCCACCCCCCCCTGCCCTCCCCACTTCATACCGATGAACTTTGCAAAATTTTCTTCTTCACTTTCTTTTACTACCACCTGGTATTGTTATCCCTTTCATGTGTATA
>Ga0126339_10000024_pt1 | contig 47150 bp, 39 predicted proteins | sample OrbTmetagenome_2_FD_92532 | JGI IMG/M metagenome (GOLD analysis project Ga0126339, IMG submission 92532) | Coral microbial communities from Petempiche,Puerto Morelos, Mexico - Orbicella T R C metagenome | ecosystem: Host-associated > Invertebrates > Cnidaria > Coral | place: Petempiche,Puerto...
GCTTACACTCTGAGAGTTCGAACTCTCCACGTTTGCCGCCTCCGTAGGCTTCGCGGTTGGTTGTGATTTGCGCGAAGGCTTAACAACGTTTGAAGGCTTAACGGGCTGAACTGGTTGAACTGGGCTAACTGGTTGAACCGGATTAACCACGGGCGCAACGGGCGCAACTGGTTGCACTGGTACATTGGCACTACTTAAGAACAAGAAACAAACCAAGGCACAAACCAAGGCAGTAAAAGCAATGGCCGCCCAATTGATTGAACGCTTAACATTGTAATCGTATGGGCGGGCGGTTAATGGTGCATCCTTAACGATTTGCGCGTCTTCAAAAGTGGGGGTAATCTCAATAATACGCGGGTTAGAGTTTACACTCTGAACGGTTGCCATAGTGGCAACGTTTGAACGCTTCGCGGCTGGTACTGCTGAACGCTTAACAGTTGGCACGAATGAACGCACTTTGGCGGGTACATTTGCGCCTGACTTAACAAGCGTTGAAACTGTTTTAAACAAAACAGGCATAGCAGAAACTTTAACAGGTTGCGCGGGCTTATCAGAGTCTAAACTCATATTAGCATACTTCACCCCGTACTCATCCATTGGCATGCCTCTATGCTTTTCTAACAAAGGAAAATAAACGTCGTACTCATTCGCCCTGATTACGGCATAGGCATCGGCCATAGTTGCAAACGAATTCTTGATGCGAACGCCATTATTAAAAACGTGTGATACCTTAACCGCCTTATCGTTTTTACAGTGTGCTATAGTCCAAGTGTTCATAATTGAAAAAATTTGATTGATGATTGATTGATATAATTGATTAGTTGAATACAGGTTTAAGAGATACCCCATTGTTTAAGCTCATTCGTACAAGGCGAACACGTGCAGAAAAACGGGTAATAGTTTCAAGGTCTTCTAAAATGATTTGCATCTCTACTTGTGCATTCAATAAAAGCGCTTGTTTGCCTTCTTTGTCCATAAACAAGGCAACCATTAAGGCAACCGCGCCAAAGAAGAAAACTAGTAAGATGAATATTGCAAGTAAAAAAGTCATTTGAAATTCTATTTAACAGTCGATTATTGATGTGTTTTTGTGTCCGTTGACTTTGCAATTATAGGGACAAAAATTTGAACTCACAAATAAATAATAAGAAGTAACACGTTTAAAGCTTGCAACAGGTTGATAGACAGGAATAAAAAAAATTAAAAAAAATATGTAGTAGCACGATGAAGATATGAAATAACACTAAAAAGAAGGATAAAAACAGAATTATTATCTTTGAAAGATGATTGATAATAAAGTAAAAAAGATGATTGATAATAAAAAACAGTACGAAAAGATTGATAATCAGGATATTGTGGACTTTATGGAAAGTTTAGGCATAAAGAAAAAAAACGAATTCGCTTCTTTTATTGGTTTGAATGAAAGTGATATAGGCCAATGGATAAACAAAACTAAAAAGCTAACACTAATACATAAGTTCGCTTGGTTTCATGCTATTGAATACTACAAGCAAAAAGAACAGATTAAGCAATTACAAGAACAACTAAGTACAAAAGATTCAACAAACGATACCAGCGAACTAAAAACAGAAGTGCAAAAGCTATCTAAACAAGTTGATGAACTATCTAAACAGGTGCAAAGAATCTATAATAATGAAACATTAGCCGGAATTATTACAACACAAGAAAGTAAGAGTAAAAACTCAGGGCCTCAACCGGACTAAAAACAACCCTAAAAAAAACGGAGCCACGGAGCCGGAAACAATAAAAAAGTCATCCGGCTTCAACCCTTCCACCCATCACCACAACATCACCACCAACCCAGTACAAGCCGCCCAACCTCATCCGGCCAACCGTGCCAACCTCACAAGCCAAACAATATAACAGGGACGGAGCAAACGCGAAGCGTTTGCGGCCTCTTTACTCTACCCACCCGCACACGAATAACAACTAAAAATCATACTTCCAAACAAATCAACGTAAAATATATACTGATACCCTAAAAAAGCTACTCAGTAAACTAACGCGGTGCAACTGGTAGTCATATACCAGCCAACTAAAAAGAAGCCAAAAAAACCGCCTCAAATGCAGTTTGATAGTAATACTATCGATTTGGATAATTGAAAAAAAATGTTATACGGTTGATTATCCGCTGAAACTGTTATAAATTGTTGTTCAATGTTCGCCTAATTGATAAATAATAAAGAGTAAAAAACATGAAAAAAGAGATTCAACTGCCTGATATAGTGAAAGATGCGTCTAAAGAGGTGCAAGACAACTATGTTAAATATATGCAACTGTATGAACAACTAGAAACACACCCCGAACGATTGCAAGACCTTGAGTTACAGAATGGTGAAACTGTTACTATAGATTGTGCCGCGCCCGTTGGTACGATTGACAGATTAATAATTAAGTATAAGTTAAATGAAAAACAGCAAAATAAGGTTAGACAGGTAACGGAAAAAGTAAGGGCGATTATTAGCAAAAAGCAATCCTTTAGACTCAAATATGAACACGGTTTAAAGAAAGAAAACAAACAGACGATAACAGAACAACTAACCCCGAAAATAATAGAATTACTAAGTGAATGGAATAGCCCCCGCGAAGTAAACCAAATGCTTAAAAAAGAAGGTTTCTCTATTACCTATGAACAAGTAAGAAGCGTTTATAAAAAGAACAAACCAAAAATTGAAGTACTAAGAAACGATAAAGCAAAAGAATTAGTTAGTAGCTCAATTGGTAGTGAAACAGGGCGATTAAATACACTATCAAACATGCATCGATACTATTATGAACGATGGAACATTGATAAAAAAAATAGTGATGCAAATATGATATTTAGAATTCAAGAATTAGCCCGTGCAGAATTAAAAGTTAATGAGCTTCGTATTAGCATTGATGGGAAAATAGATATAAATGCCAACATACAAGCTAGTGAAAGTTTGGAACGGATAAAGGGAAAATTCGCGGTGCATAGCTTCATACTTAATCAGGTCGCTTTCAATATGGGCAAAAATCCGGCACGGCTTCAAAACATGCTATCTAACCACTATTATAAAAAATACTCAGGTTTCGACGGTGCACCACCTATTAAGCAGGATAAACAAGAAACCTATCTTTCTAAACTAACAAGGGGGTATAATTGGGATGATATAAAGCGGATGAATAAGGATATTGAAGAAGCTGAAATTATAAGCGATGAGCAATACCAACATGAGCAAAAAGAAGATGACACCGACACCGATAAGAAGAAAAAAGGCGAAGCGTTAAGGCGTAGATTGCTCTTTTTATTGAATAATACCCAGCAAAAAAGCACTTAAAAAATAGGGCTAATTGCTTGCTATACGCGCCTTTATGCCTTGTTTCTACCAAAAGATTATATTCACCATTGATTTGGTGTCTACGCGGTGTAACAACCTGACTAAACAACACTAATACAATTAGTTATCAAATACCTGCTATATACGCCTACTAAACAATAATGCTAAAAGTCTAATACAAAACAGTTACTAAACAGACACCCAAAGACCACCAAAAACACTGTAACAGTCTGGTATATACCTACATAGGGCAAAAACTAATAGTGCCTAATAAGCACTAATACATATATGATTTGCTAATACATTATAACTCAATACGTTACAATTCAAACCATTCATAACTACTTGATATGATGTGAGATTCGCAGGCTATTGATAGTAATAATTGAAGCTTTCAATCAAGTGGGGGAGAGGCTAAACACCACTAAACCAACGCATTACGAATTAAGAGCCATAACACCTCCGTTAGATTAAAAAATCCCTAACGTCATACGTGCTATGTGCGATTTGTTAAAGTCCTGATAATCAAGTCGTTGCAAGGGGTGGGGGACGTATCTAGATATGTGCATATATCCAGGTCTTTGTGCTTAGCGCCGATATGGGAAAAATTAAAAATCGCTTTTTTTATTATGTTTCATAGACGCACTTCAAATATACTGCTTTCCTTTGATACTGCCAATTCCAGGATGTTTTTTATTTACAGATTAAAGAGAAGATCCGCAAATCGCTACCGCGATTTGCTCTGTTAGCATTGTTTGTTTTGTTTCCAGGGACTTTTTGGGAGGCTTGTATATATTGGGACACAGAACCGGCCACGCCAGTTCTGTGTAGAAAGTTAGTTCTCGTTGGTATTCTCTAATTCTCTAACGTGGACATAAGTATAATGAACAAGCTTAAATAATTGCTCTATCTTGCTTAATACAGATCCTTTACACATTTTCATATTTACTACCCATTCTTTAAAAAATATCTTGTTATTCTTTTTATATTCATCAAGTTGAATAATTTCAGAATCTAAAGGATATTTATGCTGATTAATTATTAACCATTCCATGTATTGATTGTATTTTAGGAATAATTGTTTATATATCTCATCAGCTTTTTGAGTTAGGGTTTTTTCATCATATTCAGATATTTTGATGTCAAGTTCATCTCTATCACGAGCGCCGGTGATTTGCATTATCATTACATTAGAAGAAAGCCCTTCTAGAATACGATATAAGCTATTGATTTGAATTAGCTTGTTATTATCTAAAGCATATTGATTAATGGATTTTTCGGTTAAGCTAAGATATGGCCAGTCATCGTTTTCTTCATCACCATAGATTAGATATTCATTGTTAATTAAATTATTTATGACTTGTCTAACAGTGAGTTTATCTAAAGGGTGAAAATTTAATTCAGATGTTGTATTTATAGGTTCATTACTTTCAGCAATATTGTTTTCAATAGCTTTTCTGGCTATACCTTTATGAATGTGATGCCAAGTTAAGTTTTTATCGTTAACATTTAGATATTGGATAAAAAGGTTTAATGCTTGTTGTTTAGTTAGGTTACATCGTTTTAAAATTATCATATTAAAAAATTTAAAGATTAAAAATAAATTGTTTAACGCTTGTAATTTAAATAAGTTACGAAAGTGCATTAACTATCGCTTATCCTTTTCTTCTTTTTAAAAACGATAGGTTTGGAAGCATTTGATAAGATCGGGTAGAAGTTGTTGTTGGAATAATTGTCTGGTTAGTTTGCTTGCTTTGTATCGCTCGTTGGTTTTTCTTTCATATTGTTGCTCATGGCTTGATTTAAGCTATCGTGTTTGTGTTAAAGCTATTTCACTGGTATGTTGGCACTAATTTCTTATTTAAGTCAAAACGTCAATTAAATAAGAGGTTATGTGTTGATGTTTTGGTATTGGGAATCTGAAAAAGTTTAGAAAACTCGGATCTCCAAAATATAAAAAATGAAAAACTGGACATTACATATGTTAATTAGAAGTCAGGCTAATATCTTTTGTTTTCCCCGTGTTTAATGTTGACTCAAGTCAGTAGAATTAAGGGTTTCAAAAATTGAGCATTTTTTTGCATATTTATCAATAATTAAGGCGAAATGGGGTCATTTGCTTGCAAAGTGGCCCTATTTGCTTGCATTTTTATTACATGAGATTAGTGTAGTTGGTTGGTGCCGTTTGGAGGAAAGAGTCCGCAAACGCCTGTCGGCGTTTGCTCTGGTAGTGATCTTTGGTTTGTTTGCAGGGACTATTGGGACGGTAAGGAATCCTTTTTCAGAATTTTGGAAACTATTAAAAACTCGGATCTGCAAAATTATAGAAATGGAAAATCTGGGTTTTATTATTGTTAAATTACTTTACTAATTTCGTAATGTATCGCTTCTTTATTTAATGCAATGGCTCATTCAATATTTTATGCACATCATCTAATTGTTGAATAAGATATCTGAAAGATAATATTGATTGTATTTTATTTGCCTCTGCTCTGTAAAGCAAGACATAATTGGTCTTTATTGTTTTTTCAGGGTTGTGAATAAATAAATCATGTACCTGATAAAAAATTGTTCCTAGTTTACGCACTAATATATCCTCAGTTTGTTTACTGAATTTTGTACGTTTAATGACTTCTAGGTTCACTTTTATGTAATTAATAACAGCGCCAATTCTTTTCACCAGGTTTACGTATTCTAGTTTATTAACGCGAATGTAACTGTGTTGATCAGCGTCTTTCATTTCTTCACTTAATTGTATGATGGCTTTCCAGCTGGTTGCATCATCATAATCAGAAACTCTAATGCTTAGTTTGTCAATGATATTTTCAATGTAGTGAATGTCATTATTTATTCTGGAGACGATTCTATCTTGGTTGTTTTTTTTATTTTCATTAACAATCGCTTGCAGTTGGTCTTTAGTTAATAAATAAGTTTTTAACCAAAGAAGTATAGAAAATAAAGCAAAGATTGCCGTTAGCATTTGATATACATTTTCAATGCTCATATCGTTAAGTTACTATTGTAGTGGTTTAAAATAGTTGTTAATAGGTATTTCTCCTTGCGGCTTAATGATATCCCAAGAAAAGCTTAATTTGTATATGTATTGATATAGGGGAAACAAACAATCTTCACCACTATAAATGCCATAATATTCTCTACCTTTTGGAATATGATCAAACACCCAACCATCATTTCTGACTATTGAATAATTTTGCTGGAGAACAGTTATAACTTGTGGTGCGAAATCTGTTAAATTTAATCCGGTTTCTTGTCTATAAGCATCGATGTTATCTAACAAAGTTTTGACTTGCGGTCCATTGTATGCAAATATAAAAAATGGAGTATTTTGAAAAAGAGCCATTGGCGTTTGGCTAATCATTTGCAATTTGGTATTTCTAATTAATGAATTTACTTTCCTTGATAGGTTTAGAGCTTTATACAAATGTCCTGTTTCTCCTGATGTCAAGTTTGATTTAACTTCTATTGCTCCTAATGTAAAATCATTGTAGCTAACATTGAAAGTGTCAAATAGATTAATTTTTGGTGCTTGATTAGGTGATAAGATAATGTCCATCTGTCCGGAGGTTTGATCGTTCTCATCTATTATTTCACCTGTAAAGTAGTTTATCGAACCTGGCAAATTATTTTCTAAAAAAATTTTAATGAAACCTTCTCTTGGCATCCCTTTATTGTCAGGATGTTCTGCTAAAGCTGCATGGTCAAAGTGAGTAAATAATTTACGTTTAGAGTTGATAAAATGTTGTTGTATTTTTCTCATTATATTTTTTTATTGTGATATTAAACGAAGTAAATATAATTTGGTTACATTAATCGTAAGTTATTCAATAGATGTGTTAAAAATGTATTTTAGTATTTCTATATTTTAGTATTTTAGTATTTTTGTGTAGATTTAATTATTAATTTGAATCTTAAATTTTATCAATTACCATGAGATATAGTGGTTTAAAACAAATTAAAAGTATAGAATTAGCCAATTGGATATTGTTCAAATATGGGCCTATGAGTCATTTAAAATTACAGAAAATGGCATTTTATTCAGAGGCATATCATTTAGCATATACTGATGAACCATTAACTGATGGTGAATTTGAAGCTTGGGTGCATGGGCCAGTTAATCGTGAAATTTATAATCACTTCAAAGGTCAGGCATCTTTATATGGTGATGTAAAATGTTCAAATGCTAATGCATATAAAACATTTAAAAAGCTCGTTTCCATACAGCAAGAAATTTTGCTCGACGTAAATGATACATTGAATACCTGGACAGCTTTAGAATTAGAAACGGCAACACATAAAGAGATACCATGGCAATCAGCACGCGATGGTTATCGGCCAGAAGAACGTTGTGAAAGAGTGATTAGTAAAGAATTGATGAGTGAATATTACAAAGCAGAAATAAATGGCTAAAAATGGGCCAAAAATTCAGAAGCATAAACAGCAGTCTGAATTTAAAAAGAAATTAAAAAACAAGAAGCCGTTAGTTAATAGCGGCTTTTTCAATTACACAACTCGATATATGAGTCGTAAACAAGGTGAAAATTTTGAAGATTGGGAATCGGATGGAATTCTTTCACGTATGATGAATAGATTACGAGATATGGAGCAAAAATCATTGATGCACAATATGGGTGAGAATTTCAAACCATATCCAGGTTTCCCTCCTAAAAATAAGACTGATTTTACATGGCCAACTAATGTTCCACCCGACGCTAATTGGGCAAGTATTAGACTTGGAGGTACTATACGTGTGATCGGTCATATTTTGGGTAATACTTTTTATATTATATTTTTAGATAAGAATCACCGGTTTTGGAAATCTGAAAAGAAGCATACTTAGTTAAAAGCTCTCTTCTCAAAATTCTGAAAAAGTTCAAAAAACCGGATCTCCAAAAATAGAAAATTGAAAAATGTCCATAAAACTATGTTAACTAAAAATTGACCTTAAAAGTTTTGTTTTCCCCGTGATTAATGTTGACTCAAGTCCCTAGAAATAAGGGTTTCAAAAATTGGGCATTTTTTTGTATATTTATCAATAATCGTGTCTAAATGACATCATTTATTTGCAAAAGTGTTTCAAATGGTTGCAAAAAACAAAAAAAGTGCTTTTTTGCAATTGTCTTTGATATGTTCTTTGGCTCGGACTTCAGGATAGCGAGGTAAAGTTGTTCTTTGGTGATGAAGTCTGATGCCTGTATTTTTTTCGGCGATTCCGCCGAATCATTGATAACTAATACATTACGAAGCTTATTCATGTCGGGATAGTCAATTCCATCAACTGTTTTTGATCGTGCCCACAACACCGAAGTTACTTGACCGGCATTTTCAAAATAGCAAGATTTATTAAATATAGTTGAATTGTCTGTTCTTTTTTGGTGATGAAGTCGTGAGCCTCAAAATGCTGGGGCGCTTCCTCACACATTTAGTTTCCAGGGACTGTTTGGAAGGCATGTGAGGTTTTGGGCGATTTACTTTGATTTGCTTGCCCTCAATTTTGAGTTTGAGATGAGTATGAGATATTTACGATGATATGAAGTAAGGGTTGATGGATGAAGATTGTGAAGGATGTTGAATTGTTTAAATTTTAGAAGTAAATTATCTTTTTTTATTTATAAACTTTAAACAGTAGTAAAAATGACACATTATCACTATCAAATATCTGATGAAATTAGGAATGAGGTAAAATCAACGCTGGATTTCTTTAAGAAACATTTTGAGTCGCGTAAAGATCGTAAGATGTTGAATCAATTATCGGGTATGATATTTGAGTGTTTACATGGTGTAACAGAAAAATATCATGGGAAAAAGCCTGTGATGCCTGTTTTTTTGTTTGATAACAGTATAGCTGCTGCATCCATGTTGCTTGTGGGTAAGTTTATTTCAAAAAATCAATATAAGAAAGAGGTTAGCAAATTAATGTCAAGCTATATGAAGGATGAGAATGAATTTGCAGATGGAGTGGATGAGATGTGGTCTTGTTATTTAAAGTGCAAAGAGAACAGGGATCTTGGCAGGAGTATGACTGACATTTTAAATGCTGAGACACCGCCTACTTATAATTAGGCAAATATACTATCGTCTTTACTTGTTGATTTTAAAAGAGCCAGGTTGGTAAGGAATCTTTTATTTGGAATCTTGAGAAAGTCTAAAAAGCCGGATCTTCCAAAATATGAAAATGGAAGATTCGGCTTTTACTATTGTTAGATATGATGACTGGTATCTTCAACTGTAATCAACACTATTCTTCATCGTAGCTTTCATATTCTTCATCGACACTTGCTTCGTAGTCGTCGAGTGCTTTGTCTATTGAGAAATATGCTGCTACCCCGCCTACGCCTATTGGAGATCCTGTAAGAGCACCGAGGCCAGCGCCTATCAGGTCTTGTTTACCGACATCCCATATAGATCCCCATATATTTCCTCTGTCTTTTTTAACTGTTGGGTTGTCTGGTTGATTATTATTGATAGGATATTGATGAGTCCAAAGGAAGAAGGATTCTGTGGCCACAGAGAGACATTCTAAGAGAGGAATTTGTTCTTTGATGGGCACTATTTTTTTAATTTTTTGTTCTAGGATATTCGCTTTGATTTTTACTTCGAAGTGGTATTTTAGTTTAAGCAAATTTTCTATTTCAGTCATCAACTTATTTTGTTGGGGGGTTAGTTTAGGTTGTTTTAATTTATCGTGGTTCATGATGATATCTATCATTGCCACTTTTAATTCTATGCTCTGGCATAGGCCGCTGTTAGCAATGAAGTCAAGTATTGTATTCTTGGCGATTTCTTTTTTTTCGCGTTTTGATGGGTTTGAGCTTTTTCTTATTTTGGCAATACACAGTGCGACCAGGTAATTATGTATGATGCCTGCTAGTTTAGGGTTCATGGTTTTGAGATTTAATGATTACAATGAATTAAATTTAGGCATATTTTTTTTGTTATGGTTATTTAGTCATTAACAATTAAATTCAAACATTGATCACCAATAATGCAGATTGTTAAATATTGGCATTTTATCACTCCCGTGGGCGATATTGACTCAAGTCCCTATAAATAAGGGTTTCAAGATTTTGCTATTTTTTGCATATTTATCAATAATCGCGTTGAGATATTGTATTTTTTTTGCCAAATAGCCACTATTTGATGTATTTTTATTACATGCTATTAAAGTGGTTAGGTGGGTGGTTGGTTTTGAAAAGTAACCTTTAGCACTTTTTAGTCGTATGAACACTAAAAAAAATAATATGAAAACACGATTTACATTTCTAGTATTAATGATAGTGACTTTAGGTTCATGTATGTTAAAGCCCATTGTTACTACATATAATTATCAGCAGCACCGGAACGATGATGTTTCTCTTCAGCAGTTAGGTGGTGGTAAGGTTTTATTTTACAATGCCGCTAATATCTTGCACAAAATGGACAACACGGCCAGATTGAATATGTGGATTGATGATCTGCCGATGGGTCAGTTTCGTCCAGGTGAGTATGCGATTATGAGGTTATCCAAAGGAGAGCATATTGTAAAGCTTTTACATGTTGATGTATTCACTTTCCGTTCGACGCACAGTATTGTTGTAAATGATGACACAAAAGTTATTTGCTTAAAGCCGATGGCCATGGATAATTTGTGTGTAGCAAAAGACGAGCTTCCGCATAACTTCCAAAAATATAAGTATGTGTCAGAACGATAGATTGTGTGAATAATATACTTATTTCTAAAAATTAAAAAACAGGGCCATTTCTTTGCAGAATGGCCCTGTTTGGTTGCATTTCCATTACATGGATGATTTAAGTTTTAATTTTGTAATGTCATTTTTCTTAGTGTTTCAAAAGATTTAAATAATTTATATTGCAAGATAGGATCTCTAATCCATCGTGGTATTTTAGATTTAGCAAATGAAATTGCTGTAAAATATACTTTCACTTCGTTACCTTTATTTTTTTTGATTTGCCATTGAGCAAAATAATTACGTTGCCTATTCACATCCGGAACAGTTTGGATAAAATCTGGCATAGCGCAGATAGAAACAGTGTAGTCTTGATTTTTATTTTCATGTATGTTGTTTTTAAGCACAAGATCCTGTTGAGCAAACGGATAAGGTATATCATATGTAATATGAACTATTGAGGTCGAATCATTTCCCATTAGTATGTCAGCATTACGGATTCCATCATTCCATTTGAGCAGGTGTATAGGATCATTAAATAGCTGTATTATTTGGCAACGATTACTGGTTGTTGTAAATTCTAAAGTTATTTGTCTTGTTTTAAGTGTATCACCAAAAGCAAGCCACCTGCTGTTAAATTTCAGGTGTCCATTATTTTTTACTTCTGTCCATTCCTCACAATCGGCCAGAGCGATGACATCGTTGATATTTGTTTTGATTGGCCAGAGGTCTTGTGAGAATGATAAGTTATTAATTACAAATAAAAGGGTAGAGGTAAGGCAGGAAACTTTTATAGATATCATGTTTTACTTTTAAAATAGTCGATTGTGTCTTTTAATATGATGTCGAGTGGTTGATATTTTAGGTTCAGTTTTTGTTTTGATTTCTTGTTTGAATAATAATTATTGACACACAATATTTTCATATTGACTGAACTAATGTTTGTATTGATACCCGTTAGTCTTATTAGATCACCTATATAGCCAACAAGCAGGAGTAGAAATTTCGGCACTGGTATAAGTAAGCTTTTTTGTTTATTGAATTTAACAACTTGTTTGAAAAATACTTTATAAGGTATGTTTACATTGGCGAGTAGGTATTTTTCACCATTTTCACCTTTTTGTATGCAGTTGATAATTCCTTGAGCTACATCATTGACGTGGACAATATTTTTACCTCCTGGCGGGTAGAAGATTATTTTTTTATTCAGAGCCATAAGCACCATTTTTCCGGAACTTGGTTTAGAATCATATGCTCCGAGCATAAATGTAGGATTAACGATCACCACATTCATTTTGTAACTTTGTCTTAATAAACTAATTTCCGCTATACGTTTACTTTCGGCATAATAAGATGCATCAAAAGGTGCTCTTATAATATTTGATTCTACACCTGGAAATTGAAATGAGCCGTAACCGATACTGTTTGCAGTACTTACAAAAATGAATTTTTTCACGTTGTGTTTATTTGCTTTCGTAGCAAGATGAAGTGTAGATGCACAGTTTACGTCATAGTATCTGGCATAATTTGTTTCACTCTGATCAGTCATAGCCGCTACATGGATGACACAATCGACTTCTTTCAGGTGGTTTGATAAATCAGAGTACAATGCACCTACTATCAATTCTAAATTGTTGTGTTGCGGTCCATGGTATCTTTTTAGATTACGAACCAAGGCTTTCACATAAAAGCCTTGGTTAATTAGTAGTTCAATCAAGTTGGTGCCTAGCAACCCATTTGATCCTGTTACAAAGATTTTACGCATTTTGTATTTCTCTTTTTATAATGTTAGTCATCATGGGTAGTTTTATCCATATGGGTAGGATGGCAGCTATTAACCACGTGACAGGGTTTACCAATATTACTGTATCTCTTTTATAAAGTCTATCTATAGAGTATTTAGCCACTTTTTTAGGTTGAAGCAGGCTAAACTTCCCTAAGAAACCTTGTTTATTTATTCGTGCTATGGTATCGGGATTTGTGGCCATTGCTCCGGGGTTAATAACGCTAACGAATACGTTTGTGTTTTTTAGTTCTGCGTATAGGCAACGGCTAAAATGATGTACAAAAGCTTTGGTTGCCGGATAGACTGTTTTGTATCCTACTGGGGAAAATGCTGCAATACTGGATACATTTAGGATATATGATTTATCTTGTTTTCTTAGGTTGGGGAGAAGCTGATGAGTTAAAAAGGCTGTTGCTTTAACATTCACTTGAATAATGCTGTTGATGTATTCTACTGAGGCATCATTAATTGCTTTGGTTCCTCCCATGCCAGCATTGTTGATCAGCATGAATACATTGAATTTAGCATTGATCCAGAGAGCTAAGGTTAGAATTTCATCGTCATTCGAAAAATCTGCTTCGTAATGGTGGGCTACTATTGAATATTTTTTTGAAATTTCTTTTGCAAAATTATCTACGTTTTGTCTTGGTAAGCTAACAAGTATTACGTTGATTTTTCTTGAAGCTAGTTCTTCAGCATATGCTTTTCCTAATCCCTGACTTGCGCCTGTAATTACGGCGAATTGATTTTGTGTTTTCTCCATTTTATAATTTTTAATAAGGCGCTAAAATAGGGGTAACAAAATATAAAAATGTTCGATTCTATAAAATCGAACGTATTAGAAAAATGCAGATAGTCAGTGAATTAAAATGTTCATTGGTTCATGTTTATAAAAACGAACTACAATTTTATTAATTGTGTAATCAAGAGAGTGTATTGAGAATAGGAGGGATATTATTTAATCAGTAGTTCAGTTTTTTTCATCTGCTTCAATTTAGGATTGCTTATTTGCTTTTGTTTTCATCAAGGAAGTCTAAAATCTTTATTGAATACATTGGCTACATAAATAATGAATCTAAGAAATCAACACCTTCAGGAAGCCAATGTATGACTACCATTATTTTAGGGCATCCATTTTTATGTCGGGTATGGAGTGGTGTGTAGTTTACATATCCGCAATTTTCAAAGTTTGGATGAAGGAGGTATTGATGGTCGGCATATTCGAGGACTTTAAGCTCTTCCAATTTTTTTTCTAAATCATGTCCTGTGATTTTATATCTAGCGGCAACTTTAGCGGTGGAAAGTCCTTTTGGTTTAGAATGATAATATGGTTTATCTAATTGAGGTATTTGAGTTTTTTTAGGGATATAATTAATACATTTCTGATAACTTTTGTTGTCGCCCAGTTCGAGGCTATGAAGCCAGTATCGTCCATTTTCGGACCATTTAATGATTCGACCTACATTTTCATTTTTCAACTCAGTTTCATTTTGCAACAGTCCTAGTCCAATGAAGTCTGCGAACAGAAACCATTTATCCCCTTTTCTATAAATATATCCACGCGCTTGCAGGCGCACAAATAATTCGTGAGCGCTGCGCAATCCTAATTCTTTGGCCATTTCTTCTGAGGTATAGCCACCCGGTGTATTCAATATTTCACGTGTGAATTCGGCCAGAGGTTTAAGTTCATATATTTCATCGTCTTGCTCTTCAATTTTTAATTGTTGTTCATAAGCTAGTTTAAATAGGTCAGATTTTTTAGCATTTAGATATTCATTGATTGCTGGTTTATTAGTGATCTCTATGGTATCTCTTTCAGCGTAGTAACCTTTTTTTCTTAATTCCGGCAATATTTCTTCTGCTAACTTTCTTTTCATAGGTATAGCGCGAGGCGATCCTGAGTTAAGAATTGCTGTATAGAGTTCTGATTCGGAAATAAAATCATCTGCTTTGAGGTTAATATAAAGTTGTCCGCTGTCGGACAACGTGCTGGAAGATAGAGCATTAATTAATTTTTCCATTCGTGGATACGCTTTGCCTTTTGAAAAATTAGGTGCCCAAAGAAAGAAAGCTACTTCGCCAGCTTTAAAATAGCAATTTTCAAATTCACCATAAACGTTAAGTTCAATTGTGAATTGCGAATTTTTGATAAAACCGATGTGTGGATGTTCGATTTTCTTTTCCACATTACTTTTTTCCCGCAGATCAATTTTTTTCTTACTATTATTTAACAACCATTTGATGGCCACATTTGCAATTTTAATGATAACATAGATTCCTCGTTCACTGTTTGGATCTAAGTTTATTTGTATTAAATCAGGAAATTCATCACTAAGGTTAGACCAGGTTAAATTTTCATTTGCAAACTTTTTGATGTATAGTGATTCGCAAATACTTAAGATAGTTTGGGCTACTTTTTTATCGCGTAGACAATCTTTTGGTTTTCTGGCTCCATGTTCAAAAATCTTAGTAATATTTAACATATTACGTAAATCATTATCACTCATTGTCTTTTTTTTCAACGAGTTAATAGCGAAAAGCAGGCAACGTACCATTCGGATAGAGTTGCTAAAAGATGAGGCTGGCTGTTTGGCCAGCCTCGTGGCACTATCACTCAACGTCATTAAAGAATTGAGGTGAGTTTCGTTATTTCTTCAAATAACGTTTATATGATAATGCCAAATCAAAGTACGTAATTAAAAATTTAAAAGTCAATAAGGATTTTCGTGATTTAATGTATTAAAATGTATTGTGTAAATGATCATTACGTTTGTTGGGTGAATTCAGGACGATGCTTTTTTTGATTTATTTTTAAAAGGATTAACGCCTGCTGTTTTTGAAAGTAACCATTCAATTTATGTTGGTGATTTGGGAGCACCGCCGGTTCTCCAGCAAGCACGATAATATTGATTGTCGCCAATATACCGGCCATCTTTTAATACTGGGGTCGTGTTGGAATATTGATTAGTTTTTTCGTTGCACCAATAGCCGTACCACCATTCTGTTGTCTGATCATAGTTTCCCCATTTAGCTTCAGCGTTTTTTGGTTTAGGCATAGTATACCGCCACCCGGACGCATGTAAAGCCACGGCATACTCTAATGTTTTCTGATCGATGTCGATACCTTGTCTTAAAAAGCTTGGTACTTTAATGTTTTGTGCTTCTATTGGTACATTGGCCACCAAAATACATATGGTGGCCAGAAAGGTGAATAGGTGGTGTTTTTTTTGACTATAATTCATTTATATTTTCGTTTATTGATTTTATATTATCGTCAGCAAGTATAATAATAATATTTCAAATTTAGGAAATAGCGTTTGATAGTGGTAAAAACTTGAAAAAGATGCAGTATACATTTATATTGTATGTAAGCAATTAATTCAAAAGTTTTTAATCAAGTACATATAAATAATGACACCACAGCTGTAAAAGATGCAGGGATGCATATGCATGATGTTATTGAAATATATGAATACTGTCGTGAAAGAAAAACAGAAGTAAGGTGGATGCAAGAAATCAAATGATAAAAAGTATTATTCACCCTAGCATGTTATCTTTTTATATTGTATCGATCAAGCCAGTAGTTAAAGAAATCGTCACAAAGGTCATCAACTACTTTATTCAAATCTTTCAAAAAATAATCAATGGCTTTGTCATGATCCGGTCCTGTGATGCTTACACGGTCGCGAAGTTCATTTTTAGAAATCATGCCTAAATAGTATTCAAAAATTGGTTTTCTATTATCATCATCAAGGATTTCTTCAAAATGCATATAGTCAGAGAGAATTGTATCTTCTAGTTTTAGATGTTCGACATATCCCTTACTAATATCAATCAAAAAATTCTTTTCCGCTTTAGACTCATAATAGTTATAAATGTTTTTTAAATCAATGATTTTATTGGCAATATTACTTTTTTGAGACTTCGTTAATAGATAATCTTCAGGTTTATCTATATTGGTTTCATCGTTCATTAAATTGGACAAGTCAGCAATCTTACAGGCATCCTCATATGACAGGTCCATATTTAGCATTTTAATATACGTGTTTATATTTAGCCTGGACTCATATGGGGTTGCAAGATTATTGGCTGTAATTAATTTACCGGCCCGTAATAAGTTGTTAAGTTTACATGGTTGCCAGGTCATAAATTTTTTACCAAGTGTTTCCAAACACGCTTTAGGTTCAAAGTGTATATAATAATAAGTTACGGCATCACCTATTGTGCACAGGTCAAAACTGTGTCGTATTTCGAGGTATTTTGCAAATTGATGAAGGCAAAGAAAATCTCCCTTAAATAAGGATAGGGGTAATAACCTTACTGCAAATAAATTGAGTAAATAGTACTTATTTTTATGGAACTGATTGACTACAAATATTTGAAAGTCTTTTTGGGGTAATACTTTAGGTACTTTTTTGGCTCTGACATTTATTATCTTTTTGATGGAGTCAACTGCTTCCATGACTTTATTATGCGATACCTTAGTATATTCGGCTATTTCCTGACTAGACACAAATGCGGCATTCAGATTTAAACTGACAAGGGTACTGTATTTCATCGAACTTTCATTTAATTGATTTTTTTCATTCGGATAAATAATTGCGGATCTTCCGTAAGAGAGCTTTTGTGCTTTAGTTTTCGTCATGATGGGGGAATTTTAATATTGATTCATGTTTTTTAAAAAACGCATAAGATTATTTTTTTTTCTTTTTGATAAATGTAATTTAAACCCATATTTAACAAACATCCGGTCAAGAAATAATGAGTCTTTTTTGCAATAACGGGTGATCAAAATAGAAGTGAATCGTCGTATCGTTTTTAGATCGCCATCTTTTTTCTTCTGTTTTAATAAGGTGAAGAACACCAGGTGTTTTTTCAGTAATTTGAAACTAATTTCATTATCCCAAAACATTAAATAAACATCAACCCAGCGTGTGATATTATTCCAGGCTTCATCAAACATCACTTTTTCTAACTCACTCATTTTTGCTGCACCTTCATCATTTAGGTTTAGGAATGCATTTAATTTATCTTTATCAATGCATACATTATCAACAGCTTGATCGATTAAATATTTACGTGCTTTCTGGTAATCTATAATGTCATTTACATATTTCTCTTTATCATTTTTTGATTTCTGCAATTCTGCCGCATTTACTTGTGATTTTTGAGAAAAAAGGTTGTTGTTTACAAAATTTGCAAAATGCTCTGCGTCAAAATAAGAAATATCTGTGTTGATGATTTTGGTATAACGAGCAATTATATTATCAATGTTTTTGATACATGTTAAATAAAAAGCGAAAACCAATTGATTATATTGATCCGGCTTCCTTTTATCAAATTTTCGTATTTCCATCCTTTCAATTTTATTAATGATTAGATTAGATATTTTGAATAAAGTACTTTAAAATTTAATTATTCAAATAATTGAAAAGATATATAACTATGTGGTAAAAGTCAATATTAAATGTTTTAAAACCACAATAAATTATTTGGCATTAAAAAAAACCGGATCTTCCAAGTCATTAAAATGGAGAATCCGGTTTCGAGGTTACAAGACTGATAAACTTATTCTTTCATCGATTGAAGTAATTCCTGAGCTTCTTTTACACTTATATCTAGATCAAATCCAAATTGTTGTTTCATCGCTTCCAGCCACTCATGATTGAATTCAATCCATTGTGCTATTTTGCACAGTGCATATCCTTCCAGCACTTCATCATTTGTTTCATCTATATCCTCGTGATGATTTACAGCGGTTAGTTGTTTTTGAAGCTCATTTTCATCAATATCTTTATCCCAAAATAAGATATATGCGTTTGTTGATTTCAATAGTTCTTCATTTACCTCAACATACCCAATCATATCTTCTTCTAGTATTTTATCCTGTTGTTTAATAAATTGATTCAAATGATATGAATCGATGGCATATTTTTCCTGTACTTTTTTTAGCCTTCTGTAATAAAGAGAATCTAATTGGCGTATTTCATCTCTTATCTCATTGATCTTTTTTTCGGTCAGCATTAAATCTTTAGCTTTATATTTAGGAAAACCTTCTTTAGGAAGTTGGAGCTGCTTATTCATCAAAGCTGCCTTTTGTTGTGCGTCGTCAAATGACAATGCATTTTTTAAGGTATTAAAGGCGTATCGTTTTTGCAGATATATTATTTCCATTTCATAAAGTAAAGTAGCAAGTATGAATCTATTATATCTGATGGATTTACTTTTGTCAAATGTTTTCATTGTTATGAAATTTTATATTGAATCTTACCTTAAAGATGCAATTTTTTTTACTAATTACTACTATTTTTCGAATGATGCACTCGAATAGATTATTAGTTGCAATGGAGTTATATAATAAAAAAGCACCGGCCATTGCCAGTGCTTCAACAAAAGTTGTAAAATATGAATAAAAATAATGAGTTCGAATTAGTTTTATAGTTTACGAGGTTATATAAAAAAAGTTACTAATTTGTATTTAATCATTATATATCAATCATTAAAGTTTTTATGGAAGCATGTGTTCATTTTGTTAGCATTTGTCAATATAAGCAGTAAATGCTAACAGTTTGTTTTAATAAACTTAGAAAAATTCTGGATCAATTTTAATGGCAATTCCTTTTTCTTTTTTTAATCTTGCCAAATAATTTGGGTCAAGAGCAATGTAGTCATTCAGATATTCTATTGCCAGATCGTGTACATCCTTAACGCTTGCTTTTATGGGACCGTATTCGCTAATGCCTCGCAATTTTTCCATTAGTGTTTTATTATCAATTTTTTTTCTATAAAAAGAAAGGTAAGCATCAGACCAATTTGAGAAATTGATCATGTTGAGCATGATATCAATTCGACCATCTTCGTCTAAATGATCTTTACAATATTGTATTAATTTATCTTCAGATAAAGCAAAATCATTTACAAGTTTAGTTATCATTTGATCAAATTTTATTTGATTCTCTTGTAATTGTTTTTTTTGTTCTTGTTTTTCTTTGGTTGAAGGGTAGTAATCAGCTGTTGTTATTTTCTCATGGTTTGCATTTACTGTTTCAATCATGGTATTTATTCGATCTACTTCTGCTTCGGCTGCTTCATAAGCTATCGGTGGTCTATCTTGCAATTTGATAGAACATTGAATATGACTATTCAAATAGGCAAGATCGATTAGATGATAAGCTAATACTATTATATGATCAGCATTTTCTTCTTCTTCGGGTGTTAATGCCCAACTTTCTTCTTCTACTTCCGGATCAGCTATTAATCTTTCAATTTCGTGTTCAGGAATCAAAATTTTAAAATTAAATTTTTCATCCATACGATTGTCGTATTCTTCATCATATCTGTAATATGGATAAACGAATGTGGTTGAAAGAAAGAGAATATCATCTAAGTTATAACGCTTCTTTCCGTTAGGAATATTATTACTGGTTAAAGCAGTAATCAGCTTCTTTTTATTTATTGCATTGTCAAAAAAAGCTAAGCAGGCGTTGCACCATTGCTCCATTTCAATAGCAAATTGTCCTTCTAGACTATTGATCTTTTCATTAGTTTTATTATTTCCTTTGTCTTGTCCGAAAGAGTTTTGTAAGTATTTTTCCAGTGCATTCCGATCAATAGCATATCTATCCACCACTTCTTCGATTTTGTTTTGTAAGATTGCCTTTGCATATTTTATTTCATCTTGCAAGTAACCGATATTTTCATTGGATGCAATAATATCCTCTGCTGTGTATTGTTTATTATTGTCTTGATTAATATTGTGAGCATTTACTTCATCAGCAATTTTTTCTGCCTCTAGGTAAGATTCCGGCAACATTAAACGTTGCAAGTAGAGATGATAACCGTAAGCATTGTAAACACTAATAATTGCGCTATTAAGCACTAATCTATTATAGTTATTCGATTTATTGATGTCAAAATTTTTCATGGGTTATTAATTATTATTTACTGATTTTTTTAATTCGATTTTATTCCGTATACCTATTGCAGCTTCCAGGGTTGTTGTAGTGTAGGCCCAACGCCCAAATGCTTCGTTAGAAGGATAAGCCCATTGCCAGCGTTCACTTGGAGCCCTAATTTTTTTATCCCCAATGTCAGCGTTAAAAGGCACATAAGGACGTTTTTCAAAAATTTCAAAATAAATTGGTTTACCATTGAAATCATTTGAAATAGCAAAAATGTAGGCGTTCGGACTTTCGTCGTAAATTCTAAAAAAACGACCAAATTTCTTAAAATTATTCTTGATATCTAACATCCTCTAATTCATTTAGAGGTTAATAGCGAAAAGCAAAGACAATTTAAGGACGTAATTTAAAAATAGCAACCGTGTAGAGGATTATTTTCTTCCACTAATATTAGTGGCTAATTTGAGGAGTTTTTAAATACGCCATCAGAATTTTTGCTGACGCAAGCAATGCAGCATAAATAACTTCTCTTGTTTTAAAAAAAATATGCCAGTATAGATGTGTTTTGAAGAAATTAATTTTTTATATTTTTATCCCATGTTATTTCTTCAGTTGAAGATTTGTGTTGTAAGGTTTAATTTAAGATTAAAATAACTTTCGGGATGATTGTGAGAAAGTTGTAAAGTTCTGGATATTGGATTTCTAAAAATGTTTATAAAAAGAAATCAAAAATAAGAATGGTAAATGGAGTTACAAGTATAATATAAGATAATTGGCAGCCAGAATATAAATAATATAAGTGCGAGTCTTTTATTTTCTTTTTTATTCATTAGATATTATACTAAAAACGAGTGGTTCCATAAGTTAAAATAAAAAAAGATGAGAGGATAGGAACCACTCGTTAACCCGATTGATAAACTAAAAAATAATAGCGGATATAATCATTAAGATAATTATTACAATAAAAGGATTCCACTTTTGTAATTGATTATTGTTGTTTAATTTTCTAGAACCCTTATGAAAATTACAGTTACGTCTTCTCATTTTTCCAAACTTTAACAAAATTGCTAGTAAAAACACCAGCAAGGTACAATCCAGCTTAATACCCTGCTGGTGTGGTAATACTTATCCACTGGTTTTTAATTGCAATGCTATAATTGCATCACTTTTGGCTGATTAAAACAAGTATGATAAGTAAATTTGTCTGACAGCAAAAGTAATGAAATATTTTTATGACAAGAGTTAAAAATATAAAAAATAAAAAAGACATCGTTTTATTGTTTACTATTTGTTTTTATAATTAAGTTTGTGCTATAATGAGAATATTCTCACAATAAGTTATAAATATTGACATGGAAACAATCATTGCAGTCCCTGTAACACGCGGAATTTTAGATGCGCATTTTGGTCATAGTAATGCGTTTGAGTTGTATACTATTTTAAATGATAAAATTGAAAAACAAGTAACAAAAATGCCACCACCTCATGAGCCTGGTAAATTACCTGTTTGGATCAAAGAATTGGGAGTAACAAAAGTCATAACTGGAGGTATTGGAATTAAAGCTATCGAAATATTTAATGCTCATGGAATCGAAGTAATCAATGGTGCACCTGTTGAGAAAGCTTCTGCAGTCGTTGAAAAATATTTGGTTGGTGAATTAAAAACGGGTGCCAATTCATGTAATCACTAAAACTAATTTATCATTTAAAAAATGATAAAAGGAGTTATTATTGCACTATGGTACTTGATGGTAATGATCAAGGTTAAGGAATAACATTTTGTTGATCTTTAGTATATGTGAAAGCCGGGTCTGCTAAATCGATAGCAAGCCCGGCTTTATTTATTAAATGTCAAAATGTTAATTAAACAATGATTAGATGTATTATCACTATAGGTAAAGCTAATCGATAATATATCAATTCGAATACTTTAAATCTGAATTATGCGGCAATAAATATCATTGTTTGTGTTGTAAAGCAACATGCAATTTGTACCATCTATACACACGTCTATTAAATCATCTACATCTTTAATCAATGTTTTCTTTTTTAGCACATGCTTGTAAAAATCACTCTCCCAGCTAATTCTTTGAGTGTTATTATCAGTGTCTCGCATTTTAAAAGTAGGATCAACTGATAGTATCATTAAACCTTTTGTTATTGAACCAGCATTTTCAAGTCCCGTTTCGTTGTAATTTTTATGTGAAGATGCATTGCAGAAAACTAAATAATTGTCATCACTAATTTTCTTAATGATTTTACCACAATCGTCTTCCGGATATTCAGGATAAGTACAATGTTTTGTTTTTAAATAACCAATACCAATTTGCCATGAGATATTATCTTTTCCTTGTGTAAATAAAAAATGCCCATATTTATCAATTTTAGCTAATAAAACTTCTTTATCCCTGTCAGAACCATGAATAATTTTATAGATTTTTTGTCCATTTACGAATTGATATTCTGAATTAGTGACTCCAGTAATTAAATATCCATCTGTTGTTGATACAATATCAAATGCTTTATCTTGCAAAATTCCATTCAACTTACAATACCATTCTTTTTCAAAAGCAAGATTAGTTTTGATGATGCCAGCATCATTTGATCCTCCAATTAATGCGTATCCATCATCTAATTTGACAGCTCTTTTAATTGAAAATCTTTCTGGTCGTGTTATTTCGATTTGTTTGTTTGAAATTAATGTGCCTTTATTTAAGTCAAATGATTTAAATTTTACATTTGGATGACCTATGGCATTACATTCAATCAAATCTATCGATTCATCATTTATAAATAAACCGAGCGCGAATATATCTTTATCTGCATCTGCACGTTTAGTTATATATCGTATCTCACCTTTTGGGTCAATAGAATAAATTTGAGTTCTTCCAGTCCCAAAAACACCTTTAATCTCATTGTTTGGATCAAAACCTGCATCAGTGAAATTGTTACACACAATGATCAAATTACCATTTTTATCAAGCGCCGCATCGATTGCTTGCTCTGATCTAGTTGTTCCAAAACTTTTTTCCCAAACTTTTTCGCCAACTTTATTCAGTTTGCAAACATAAAAATCAACAGCTCCACCATGATAATCTTTGAGAAGATTGTTTTTGCCAGCCCAAGATGATTGTAAATTTCCTATGATATAATAACAATCTTTACCTTTTATCAATTTAACCGCTTCCTCCTTAAAAATTTTAGTTCCAATTTTTAAACTAAAATCATTTGCAATAGTTTCTTCGACGCTTTCTTGGTCCTGATTAGATTTTGGTGTAACGGAATTTTCGTCATCATCGCATGAAATAATAAAAATGCTAAAAATAATAAATTTAGCAATTGTAAATAACTGGTTTTTATTCATAATAATTTATTTATAATATAACGTGGCAAATATAGAAAAAGCTAATTAGATAGAATCAGACAGTAATGTAAGTCATGTTTTTGCCAAGTTAATAAGCATGAGATATAGTTCGTCATTGATTTATTTCCTTTTGTAAATCATTTAAATAATCATCAATGTTGTTGCCTAGATTGAAGAATAAATAAGATATTACTCTAATCAACGAATTCTTTACACATGTTTCGCAAGTGACGAATAATCTGGCACCATTTTCATAATTTGTAATGTATCCTTTCCAATGTGCAATAAATCCGATTCCTTTTAAAGAGAGTTCATAGGATTCATTAGGTTTAAATTTTTCAACGTTAATTGAGATAACGTTGCCTTTTTTACTTATTTCTTTAAATCTAGATCCTTCAGAAAAACCATCACCTTCAATAATAACTATTTTTTTTATGTTTTTTCGCCAATTCCATGTATTAACGTTAGACATGATATCAAATACTCTTTTAGGTTTTTGTTTAAAATAAGCACATCGCATAGCGATACGATTTTGAGGTAAGACAGTGCCTACTAAGGTGGCTACCGTCCAAAAGAATATTAATAAAATTAAAGTCATCATATATTAATTTTAATTGATCAACAAAAATTTAGTATTCTATACCTACGATTAAAATAATGATTTTGTTTCATTCTATTGTTTAATAAGTCAAATAAACGCGTTAGTAGAATATTTTTTTTATCCAAAATCACATTATTTTATTTAAATTATTGAATATTTGTTTAACGATTGTTAAGAAGAATTAATACTTTAGTATTTTATTATTATTGTATGGAAGATAAATTAATAATGGAGAAATTGAGGAATAAGGATGAATATTATTTCAACATCTTATACAAAAAATATCATAGCAAGTTAGTTGTATATGCTAAATGTTATTTATTTGATATTAGTGAAAGTGAGGATGTTGTACAGGATGTCTTTATTAATTTCTGGAATAAAATAGATGTGATAAATGTATCTCGTTCCATTCAAGATTATCTTTATACAAGTGTAAAACATAAATGTTTAGATCGTTTAAAGGCATTGAAGTTAACCGACAAACATCAATTATTATACATCGAAACTTTATTGTGTGAAATGAAGTCTTCAGATCATAGCAATGAGAATAATAATAAACTATTGTATGAAGCAATAGCAAAACTTCCAAAGCAAAGAGCAGAGATATTCCTAATGCGTTATTACGATGGGTGTAAAGTTAAAGAAATAGCAACTCAATTAAATATTTCGGATAATACAGTTAAGACACAATTATCTCGGTCTAAAAAGATGATAAGAAAGATATTAAAAAATAAAATTGCATTTAATATGTTGCTATCAGGATTCTGTGTTTTTTAATTAATGTTGATATTTTTCATGAATATTGTCACCTATTATCTGATTTTGTCGTCTTTAATATAAATCAGTTTTGAAAATGTCAAAGAAGGGAATTGATATTGACTTAATTTATAAAGTTATATATCATCAAGCAAATCAGAGTGAAATTCTGGAGTTGAAAAAATGGATTGAGGAAGATGAAAAGCATGCACAATATTATCATCGTATTTCTTCACATCTTTATAATGAGATATCAAACAAGTTCGAATGTGATAAAAAACAACCTTTCTGTAAAATTAAAAATTTTAAGAACGGGAAAAATAATAAACAATTACACCATGTTTTTAAATTCGTAATACCTTTAACGGCAATTTTTGTCATTTGTTTCATTATTCATTTTATTAATCAAGTGGATATGGTTAGCTACAAGCCAACAATAATGTCACAAGAAGCAAATGACAATGTAAAAATAATAACTAATTCAGGACGTAAAATAACATTAACGGATGAAAGAGATAGTGTATTCATTGATGGAAAGCGATTAAAAATAAACACAGAAATAATCGATTACACAAATGGGTCGGATGAAATAGTTAAAACAACTAATGTATATAACACATTGGAGGTTGGATATGGAAAAATATACACGATTATTTTGGCCGATTCGACTATTGTTACTTTAAATTCTAATAGCAGATTACGATATCCAATTAAGTTTACCGGAAATGAAAGGGAAGTTGAATTGATAGGTGAGGGATATTTTGATGTGAAAAAAAATGATGATCAACCTTTTGTAGTAAAAACAGGAGTACAATCAATAAAAGTTACCGGTACACAGTTTAATTTGAAAAATTACATTAATGAATCAATCATAACGACGACATTAGTAGAGGGGAGTGTTTTAGTTTTTCAAAATCAATCAAATGTCGAAAATTATTCTTTAGTGCCAAATCAACAAATCATTTATAATAAAACAAGTAAGGAAAATTTATTACAAGAAGTCGATGTATTAGATTACGTAAATTGGAAGGATGGTTGGATTATTTTAAATAATAAAACTCTTGAACAAATCATGAGAGAATTAAAACGTATTTATGACATATCTTATCATTTTGCAAATCCTACCTTAAAAAATATACGATTACGAGGTAAAATCCATCGAGATAATAGTATGAATGATATCTTGATGATACTTGAAAATACCGGATGTGTTTCCGTTGATATTAATAATAATAAACTAACAATAAATTAATAATCAAAAAAATGGAGAATAAGCCGCTAACTTATTCTCCACCATAAATGTAATTTTTAGTAAAAATTAATTCTTAAATGTATGAAAATTTTAAACTATTTATCCTTGAAGAGGATAAAAAAGTTTTCAATGCTCAGTAGCTTTATGTTGTTGATTTTGTTCCAATCAACAGTAAATGCCCAAGCAGAAGACTTAAACCAAAAAAGAATCAGTTTAAACGTGATTGAAAGTTCGATTGTAGAAACCTTACAATTGATAGAAGAACAAACTGATTTAAATTTCGTTTATCGTGATGATTTATTTCAACAATCAACTAATGTTGATTTTAAAGTTGAAAATTCTACTGTAAATGAAGTATTAAATCAATTGTTAATCGAAAATGGATTTGTTTACAAACGAACTGATAATGTAATTGCTGTAAAAGCAAGAAATGTTGTTGGACAACCAGAAGAAAATCAATTTTGGTTAAAAGGTAGTGTTGCCGACGATAAGGGAGAGCCAATACCAGGTGTGAATATTGTCATAGAATCGACTGGTAAGGGTGTTATCTCAAATATGGATGGAAACTATGAAATAAAGGTTGCAAAAGGTGATGTGCTTAAATTTTCGTTTATTGGTTTTAAAACACAGGTTGTATTAGTAAAAGATGAACAAGTTCAAGATGTCGTTTTGTATCCAGAAATGGAAAATCTTGAAGAAGTTGCTGTAGTTGCTTTTGGTACTCAGAAAAAAGAAAGTGTTGTAAGTTCCATCACGACAGTTAGACCAGAAAAGTTAATGTCATCTAATAGTGATCTTACTGCTTCCTTTGCCGGAAACATTCCAGGTGTAATAGCATGGCAAACAGGGGGAACGCCGGGTGCTTTAACTGAAAATGAAATGAATACTAAGTTTTATATACGTGGTATTACATCGTTTCAGTCGAATGCAAACATTGATCCTTTAATTTTGTTAGATGGCGTTGAATGTTCAAAACTTGATTTATCAAGAATCAATCCTGATGATATTGAATCGTTTAGTGTTTTAAAAGATGCTTCGGCGACTGCTATGTATGGAGCTCGTGGGGCTAATGGTGTGATCATTGTTAAAACGAAAAAGGGTAAGGCTGGAGATGTTTATACTTCATTCAGAGCCGAAACAATTTGGTCAGCACCAACTAGGGAAATTGATATTGTTGATCCAATTACTTATATGCGGCGTTATAATGAAGCTATTTTATCTAATGATCCCATGGCAACGCCAAGATATTCGGCTGAAGAAATATTAAGGCGTCAGAGCAAAAAATATCCTAATTGGTTGTATCCAGCGAATGATTGGTACAAACAATTGTTCAAAGATCACATTATAAATAATCATTATTCGTTGAATTTAAGAGGGGGTACAAATAAAGTTCAGTATTATGCATCTCTTAGCTATAATGATGATGAAGGTATGTTGAAAACTGATAAATTAAATCAGTTTGATTGTAATATCGAAAATAAGCAAATAACGTTTCGCACTAATTTAAATGTTAATTTGACTAAAAAAGCTAAATTATCATTAACATCCTTTTCTACATATGACAAATACCATGGACCATCAGCTGATGTTAGACAGGCATATTACATGGCGTTTAGATCAAATCCTGTAGATTTTGCACCTACATATCCCGCCGATAAACATCATAATTGGCCACATATTTTGTTTGGCTGTGTGAGTAACAGTTATAATCCATATATGGAGATACAAAAGGGTTACTCTGAAAGAAAAAGATATTCAACAATTAATCAGTTAGAATATATTCAAAATCTTTCTACTTTTTGTAAAGGGTTAGAATTTAGATTCGCTGGGTCAATGAACAAAGTAGGGTATTTTAAGGATCGATATGAAACATTGCCAGCTTTTTATAGGTTAGACGATTTTGATTTTGCAACGGGGGAGCATAAATTAGTCGCTCTTAATGAAAATACAGCAGATAGGACTGTAAAAAAAATTGATCAAAATCTAACGCAAGCGGCTACATCATATGAGTGTCGTTTTACGGGATTACATACTGCCGCATGGGGTGATCATCAAACTAGTTTAACTGGTGTTGTAAGTTTACGTGAAAGAGATGATAATAGTCCGGCAACTTTGCAGAATAGTTTACCAAATAGAAACCTTGGGTATTCAGCCAGAGGCACATATGGTTATAAAAGTAGATATTTTGTAGAAACAAGTTTTGGATACAATGGTTCGGAACGTTTCGCAAAAGATAATAAAATGGGATTTTTTCCTGCTTTTGGTTTAGCATGGATTCCGACAAGTGAAAATTTTATGCGATCAACTTCTAAATGGTTGTCATATATGAAGTTGAGATTTTCTTATGGTAAAGTTGGTAATGATGGAATCATTAAAAATCCAAGATTTGTTTATATTCAAAACATTGAACAAGTAACTACAGGTCAAAGTCTTAATTTTGGTGGTGCACCAAGTCATTACTATAGAATTTGGGATTATAAAAATCCTGGTATTACATGGGAGATTGCAGAACAGCATAACTTGGGACTTGATTTTAAATTTTTCAATGGTTTTATTGATTGTACAATCGATGCATATCAGGAAGTCAGGCATAATGTTTGCGCTAAAAGAACAGCAACACCGGGTTCTCTAGGACTTTATAGAGCACCTTTAGATAATATAGGTAAAACGCGATCACGAGGATTTGATTTTTCGGGCAAAATACAACATGCATTTAGTGAGGATTTTTATTTTATATTCAATAATACCATCACATATAATAAAACTACATTTTTAGAAATTGAAGAGGCGACTAATAAGCCTAAATATCAGAGCTTCATTGGGAATGAAATTTCACAATCTTTCGGTTATATTGCTGAAGGATTATTTCAAAGTCAGGAAGAAATAATGTCAAGTCCACATCAGGATGGTAAAGTGCGACCAGGTGATATAAAATATAGAGACATTAATGGTGATAATAAAATAGACATTAATGATAAAGTGCCAATTGGTTATCCGGAAACGCCAAGAATAATATATGGGTTAAATGCCTTTGTACATTATAAAAACTGGGAGTTAAATATGCAATTCCAGGGAATGGGTAATCGTTCTTTTTTCATCAACGCTGGAGAAATATCACCATTTTATCAGAACCGAGCTTTATTAAGCGCGATTAATAAAAGTCACTGGTATCCGGGTTCGACAGAAAATAAACCTTTATGGCCTCGATTATCGGATAAAAATCTAACAGATCACAATCCACAAGAAACATATGACGCAAATGATGCCGGAAAAAATAATAGAAGTACATATTTTCTTCGTAATGGTAAATTCTTGCGATGTAAATTAATTGAACTTTCTTATTACATTCCAAAATCATTAGCTGAGAAAGCTCACTTAAAAAATTGTCGAATATATTGTCGCGCTAGTAATCCATTTTTATGGAGTAGTTTCAAATTATGGGATGTTGAGTTAGGAAACAATGGGTTTAACTACCCTATTCAAAAAACTTATTCATTAGGTGTTAATTTAAGCTTTTAAGAAATGTATAAAAAACTATTATATTTTGTAATTGCAGCTATTAGTCTTACGAACTGTAATGATTATTTAGATTTAGTACCCGAAAAAGATGTTGTATCAATTGAATCAATATTTGAGAAAAAAAATACAGCTCTTGAATTTTTAAATGGATCTTACCAAGCGTTGGCAAGAAATTTTGGTGATTTTCATTATGATCCAGCTGTGTGTGGTGGAGATGAGTTTATGACGAATGATTATTCACGAAATCATTCTTATGGATTTATTGGTACACAAGTTATACCTTCTTTTGATATAGCTACTGGAAATCAAAATAGTGATCGTCCTATTTTGGATATTTGGGGCACCCGTAATGATAAAACAGTAGAGGGGGCTTCATATAATAACACAAACATGTATGCTGGTATTAGGAATGCGAATACTTTTATTGCTAATGTGGATAAAGTATACAACATGTCGGATGAGGAAAAGGCACAGCATAAAGCTGAAGCGAAAGCTATAAAAGCCTTTTATTATTTCCAATTAGTAAAAAGATATGGTCCAATCATATTAATGCCTGAAAACATCGATGTTGATAATAGTTTGACCAATATGCAGAAGCCTAGAGCGCACGTTGATACATGTTTTGCTGCTATCGTGCGATTATTTGATGAAGCAATTCCGTATTTAAAAACTTTGCGTGAATTAAATAAGGATAGAATTGGAGTAATGAATAAAGAAGCTGCTTATGCTTTTAAAGCAAAAGCACTTGTTTTTGCAGCATCGGATTTATTCAATGGTAATAAATTATATAGTGGTTTGACGAACATCAAAGGTAAACCATTGTTTAATCCGACAAAAGATCAGAAAAAATGGGAAAAGGCTGCGAAAGCTTGTAATGAAGCTGTTCAATATTGTGAATCCATTGGTAAAGAATTATATTCTAGAGAAAAAGGGAAAGAGACTCCAATCCTTAATGCTGTCGAAAATATTCGTATGTCTTCAATGCCATTTTATTTTGATAGTGAAGAATTATTATATGCTGTATGGACTCATTATATTGTCGATGAGTTTGAATTAAAGTTACCTCGTTATAATGCCGATTGCTGGGACTTTAATAATAAAATTACGGGTAATGTAAATCCAACTCTACGTATGGTAGAATTATATTACACGAGTAATGGTTTACCAATTAAGGATGATAAAAATTATCCTTATGCAGATAGGTATAAACTAGGGGTTAAAGCGGATGAAGCATATTATAAAGTTATTCAGCAAAATGTATCAATATTGAATTTACATAACAAGCGTGAACCGCGTTTTTACGCAAGTATTGCATTTGATAAAAGTTGTTGGAAATCGGGTCATAAGGATATTACAATGCAACCTTATAAAAATGCAGATCATGGAACTTCTTTGAAGCAAATAGTAAATAGTGAGCCGATTAATCTAACTGGTTATTGGTGTCGTAAGGGAATTCCTAATGAGGTTACCAGTAACAAATATTTTAAAACAGCTAAAAGATATCCTAAAGCTGTTTTACGCTTAGCAGACCTTTATTTATTGCAAGCGGAAGCCAACTTGGAGGCTTATGGCGTTAATGAAGATGTTTACACGGCTGTAAACAAAGTTAGACAAAGAGCAGGAATACCAAATGTCCAAGATTCATGGCAAAATTATTCGTTAACTCCAAGTAAGGTCACAACTACAGATGGAATGCGGGAAATAATACGCACTGAACGATTAATTGAATTGACATTTGAAGGGCAACGTTTTTGGGATTTACGTAGATGGTTGATTGCTGGTGAATATATGAATAAACCATTGCAAGGATGGAATGTTTTTGGTGAAAATTCGAAAACATTTTATAATAATTATGAGGGTCCAATTGAAGTATGGTCGAAAAATAAATTCGAAATACCAAGAGATTATTTCTGGCCAATACGAGCTGAAGAAATAATGATATCGAATATTAAACAAAATCTAGGTTGGTAAATTATGAAAAAGTTTTCTATTATTTTAATTTTCGCTTTGGCATTATTTAGCTGTCAAGACGATGATGTTTATTTTGATGCTTCAATAAACCAGGAAAATATTTCATTCGTGCCTTTCGCTGGGGGAGCTACAATGAATTATACGATGCCAAGTAATTCTGAGATACATTGCATTGTTGCAACATACAAAGATGATCGAGGAAATACTAAAAGTGTTAAAGGTACATATTTAGATACCAGTGTTGACTTATTTGGTTTTATTGAAGGTAAAAAAGATGTACCGGTTAATATCACATTGCTTAATAGATCAGGAGAAAAATCCAAAAGTATGAAAATGACTTTTGAGGCATACTCAAGCTCTACTTTAACTTTATTTGATAATATTAGTGTAGAAAAGTATTGGAGTGGATTTTGTGTCAAATATGATGCCGCAGCTAATACAAAGGGTTTAATTCATGTTGCTTATTTAGGAATGAATCCGTTGCTAGGTAAAATAGATACAATTTTATCAAAGAGTAGGCCAATTCTGGAAGGTCAGAATACTATCGAATGTACTAATTGTTCGAACGGCGAATCTGATAAAAATACGGTTGTTGTTTGGACAGAAGATTATAAAGGAAATATTGTAAAAAAGCATGTATATGAAAATATTCCTATTGCTGAAGATGAAATGTTTGATAGTAAACAAATTTCTTTCCATGGTGCGAGTGAAGAACATCCAGTTTACGAATTAAGTTGGAAGTATTTATTTGATGGAGATAAAAATGGTACAACGAAGTATGTGAAAGTTGGTAAAGGAGTATATTCATTTGTAAGTCGTAGTAATCAAGTAGGTAGCTTTTTTACTCTAGAACTTAATGAACCAAAAGTTTTAAGCAAAATCAAATTTTATGAGGAATTAAATGCTCGTGGGGGTTTTCCAATGTTTGCATATCAATACAAGGCATACTATTTAGCACCAAATAAGATGCGTGTGTTCGCCGGTAATGATAAAGATGCTGATTTGTCAGAATGGACTGAGCTAGGTAGTTTTTATGAGCCAAAATCAACTTCGCCAAAAAAACGCTGGAATTGGCGACAAATGGATGAGGCCAATCAAATAGAGGATGTTGAAATATTAAAAGCCATGAAGCCTTGTTATTGTGAAATTAATTTTCCTGTTCTGCAAGAAAAGTTTCGGTATATAAGAATTTATATCGATGAGGTTTATAAAGGTGATTATTATGGGACACCAAAAAATACTGATAATCGATATGCTTTTAGTGAATTAGAACTATTTACAGAAAAATAAAAAACGATGATTAGATATATAAATTTGATGTTTGTTGTCATAACAATGGCATTATCTTCATGTCAAGATATGGAAGAAACATATGAGGATTATGTTGGAGATGGTCCCAAACGATATGTTGGCAAAATTAAAGATTTGGAGGTTGAACCAGGTTGGGAAAGGTTCAAAATTAAATGGAAAAACAGCAATGATGCTACGATTGAAAAAATCAAAATCGTTATTTCATATGACAAAGAGTTAAAAGAGGTTTTATTAGACAAGGATATTGAAGAATATACAACAAAGCCAGTTTTTGGGAACCAGACATATGAGATAGCTGTTTACGCCATTGATAAAAATGGTCAACAATCAATTAAATCCAATTATTATTGTAGGCCGTTTACAAATCAACATGAGATGCTTGCTGGTTTTGCACATGTGGAAAGTAAGTACTTCTACATTGATAATAATTTAGTATTGTTTCTAGCGCCGTATAATAATAAGATTCAAGAGCAAATCATTAAGTATTGGCAAAATGGGGAACAAAAAGAATTAGTGATTACAAAAGATATTTGTACAGAAAAGTATCAGATCATAAAAAACATAGACCTAAATAAAAAGGTGATTGTTGAGCGCAAAGCAATAATCGATGAATGTTTTGATGAATTGTCACTTGCTACATATTCATTGGATAAGAATGTGGTAAATATGTCGTCTGATTTTAAAAAAGCGGTTAAAATTTCTGAGTTACAAGAAGAAATTACCGATACCTGGATTAAATCAACAACTGAGTTACATTTGGATTACGATATTACCAGCCTGGAAGATGTTTTGTATTTTTCAAATCTTAAAAAAGTCATTTTAGGAGCAAATAGATTTTTATCAAATGATCATTTGACAAGTAATTTAAGTGTATTGAAAGAAAAAAATAATTCGATTTATGCTTTAAAATTAATTCAGGAATTAAAAGAAGTAAAAGTCGTGGTTTATAACAATCAATATAATATTGCTAATCAATTGATATCTGCAAAAACTGAAGTGATGACGACTTTGCCGTTTCCAGCTTTAAATGTATTTGATACAAGCAAATGGACAATAAAAAGTAATGACAAAGAAGAGGATAAAGATCAATTACATCCAGTTGAACATTTGATAGATAATAAAAAAGAAACTGATTGGATGCCGTTGCCTGTGCAAGAAAAAATGAGAAGTCATGAGATTATTATTGATATGCAGGAGGAAAAAACGATAAAAGGTTTTGTTGCACGGCAATCTAAGAATGTTACCAGTCAAAACTATTTTGCTGATAAGCTCCATATCATGATATCTAAAAATGAAGGAATATGGCAGGAAGCTTTGGATAATAACTTAAGGAGCATAGGTAAAGGTATAGGAGAAACAACGATAATAAAATTAAGAAAAGAGAAACGAGCACGTTATATAAAATTGATAGTGCATGATAGATTTTCGCAACGAAAAAATGTTTGTTTATCTGATTTTGTCATATTTTAAAATTAAGGAAGGTTAAAGCCTTCCTTTTTAAATTGTAAAAACATGAAAGTATCATTAACCACGATATTATTATTTTTTATTCTATCATTGTCAGCTCAAATATCGCCGGGAATAAATAATCAACCTTTAAGAGCAAAAATAAAAAAAGGTACATTAGAAAATGGCTTAACATTTTACATTTGCGATAATCCGAACAGTAAGGGTAAAGTCAATTTGTATTTTTTGCAGAACGCTGGTGCCGTTCTGGAAGGAGATCATCAAAATGGACTTGCACATTTTACAGAACACATGTGTTTCAAGGGTACTAAAAACTTTCCTAATAGGGCCATATTCGACTATTTTGAAAGCATGAATATGATGGATCATATGAATGCGGTAACGTCAGATGAAACGACAAAATATTGGTTTGAAAACATTCCCAGTACGAATGAGGAAATGATTGATCAATGTCTATTAATGATTCACGATTGGTGTCATTATGTGACTTTCGATACAACAGATATTAATAGTGAAAGGCCGATAGTAATTGAAGAGATACATTTTAGAAACAATGGGCCAAAGCGGTTACAAAATCAAATTGTGCCTTATACCTATAATCATTCAATTTATTCTAAACGTAATGTTGCTGGCGATGTTAATATCATTTCAAATTTTGATCATAAGGATTTAACGAGTTTTTATGATGATTGGTATAGAACGGATCTGCAAGCTGTGGTAGTCGTTGGAGATGTTGATGTTAAAATGATGAAGAATAAAATTCAGAGACTATTCAAGAATATCCCAAAATCTGATTTTAAGGCAAAACCTGATTTAACAATTGAGGATAATTCAAAAGATTATTTCATGTCGCTTTATGATGAAGATAACAAATCTGGACAAATATCTATCAAATATAGGATTGATCATGATAACAGTTTTGAAGGCCAGGTGATGAATCAGTTAATTAATTACTTGTTTTCTGTTCGATGTGCATTATTGCCTCGAAAAAGTAAAGCATTAACGGCGGCTAATATCAATTATTTTCAACAATATCGGAGATATGGAGAATATGATTTATCGATATTACATAGGCCAAATCAAGCGGAGGAGGCTTTAAAAGTTTTAATTTCGATGCATAAAGATGTATTGACAAATGGTTTTACGCAAGAAGAATTAAAAAACGGTATTGCTTCTTTATTGTATCAAAATCAGATGGCAAAAAATAATTCATGGTATTTTGATTGCATTACAAAGAATTTTACAGAGAATTGTGAATTGTATGATGACATAAAATACAAATTAAAATTCGAAGGAGTCTTAAAAAAAATAAGTTCGGAAGATATCCGGAAGCAATTAAATACTTATGTGAGTAGTAAAAATAAAAGCACCATTGTTTTTGAAAATGGTATTGATAGCATGTATCTAAGTCAGGATCGAATTGCTTTAATTGAAAAAAACACACTAGCAAAATGTTATGATTTAGCACCAGTTTCCTCTTTTAAAAAAAATAAGGAATATAAATTGATTACAAAAAAGCCCAATGTTGGTGCAATAAAAACTAAAAAAAATGTTGGTAATAATGTAATCAATTATGAATTATCAAATGGTGCTGAAGTAGTCTACAAATACGATCCTCAAGAGTTTAGTATTTTCGCTGTTAGTTATGGTGGCAGCTCTTTATATGATGAAGATGAGTTTGTGAATGCAAAATTTTGTAAAGAATTTAAACCTTGTTTGACTATTGGAAATTTTAGCTATAATGAAATGCGCGAATATTGCAGGCGTTCTAATATTTTATTTGATTATAAGATCAATGAAATATATGAAAATGTTTCAATTCGTACTAAAGCAAACAATAATAGTGAACAAGTTAATATTTACTTTGAAATGATTCATGGATTATTTGAATCATCTTATCTTGATCAAGCTAAATTTGATTCAATCTTAGTTCATAAAAAAGAACAAGCGGCCTATAAAAAAACATATCAAGATATATTATCAGACTCCTTAAATTATTATCGATATGGTAATCGATATGTGTCATTAAATAAAAAAAATATAGCTTCATTGAGTCATAATTCAATGCAAAAGATATATTCTCAACGATTCAGTAATGGTAATGATTGGACTTTCTTCGTTTCGGGAAATTTAAAAGAAGAGGATTTAGAAAAAGCTATATGTAAATATATTGCATCCATAAATACAAAGGGCGATCAGGAACCTATTCGCTATTTTATGAAAAACTTTAAAACCGGTCATGAGAGTCATGATTTAGATTTGAAAATGCCAGCGAATAGAAGCGGTAATGCTCATCTCTTAGTAAAGACAATCGATTCTGATAAAACGCATGAATCCACCATGAAATTAGTGCGTGGGGTTATAAAAAAAGATTTAGTAAAAATATTGAGAGAGAAATTAGGGGGTACATATCAGATCGATATTGGAGGAAAGATTCAAAAAGGTGCTAACAACAAATGTAATGCCTGGTTAGAAATTAACTATGAGTGTGATCAAAGCCAATTAAAAGCATTAAATCGTGCATTTAAATATTACATTGATAGACTCGCGGCAAGAGGCATAACAAGGAAGCAGTTCGAAATGGAAACACAAGGTATTAAGGGACAGTTGAACTATGAAATTGTGAATGACTTTATAAAAAATTATTTTGCAAGGATTTATCACATCGATGTTTTTTATAAATAAATAGTTTAATTTGTATTGGATTGTAGAATTATGTAGATCAATTCTTTTTTAAATGTAGTAAAAAAAGCACCGGTTAAAATGCCGGTGCTTTATAGTTTTATATGAGCTGCATTTAACTTTTGAAATAATCTAATCATGTAATTCATTTTATATTTTAAATCATACTCTTAACATTGATAAAGAATAATAAATAAAAAATTAACAAGTTTTTATCATTCAATAAGTAGTAATATCATTAAGTTTGTTGAATAATGAGAATATTCTCATATAGATTATAAATGTTTAACATGAAAATAAATATGGAGAAAGCTAATAAGATGAGTTGTTCACACATTGGTTTACAGATCACAGCAAATGATCTGAGAAGATTCTATATTGAATGTTTAGGTGGTGAAATCATTGAAGAAAAAGAACTAGAACGTGAAAGAGCATTTGACATTTTCTGCATTTCAAAAGACATAAAAGTTATTTATGTGCGCGTGGGTAATATATTGTTAGAATTATTTGTACATCATGACGAAACACAAAATTCATTTAATCACTTATGTATTGTTGCTGATGATATTATTTCAATTAGGAATCAATGTCAAAAATATCATTACCCGGTAATTGATAGTAACCACAAGTTTTTTACAAAAGATAATAATGGTAACACATTTGAGATATTACATCACTGAAATGGAAAAAAACAGAATAGATCAAAATAAATGCAAGAAGTGTCATAAATGTGTTGATCAATGTTTCATGCATGCTATTATAGTTGATGATGATGGAAAAGTAAGAATAATAGAAGATAAATGCATCGCTTGTGGCGCATGTGCTCAAATGTGCACCATGGATGCAATAATTAAATACGTATGTCCAATTTAAAAAGGGAAATTGTTGTCTTATTGATAACACGCCTGGTTTAGCACAATGATGTATTTTATAAATAAATTGTGCTAAAAAAAAGCACCGGTTAAATGCCGGTGCTTTTTATATGTTATAGTTTTATCATCTATTAATTGGCTGCACAACTGCTCTTAATCTTTCAATATCTAATATTTGATATCGGAAGTTTTTATCATCCTCGAATTTTGATTTATTTAACTTGAAATCAACATCATGATAACTGGATGCAGTTTCAAAGTTTGATTTAGAAATAATGATCTTCATGTCATCGATTGAATTTTTACCAGCAAGATAGTCGGTGTATTGTTTTTCGGTGTAGTATTTTCCATATTCACTAATGTTATTACTTGTAATCTTTGTGAGATCAATGCTTCCAACAAATGTTGTTTCAAGTAACTTATATTTGTTTTTCATTTTATCGGTGTAATATCCCAAATACATATGTCCAGGTGTTAACACTAAGAATGGTTTCAGTCCAATCTTTTTTAATATGGAGGCCAGAAAAACAGTGCCATCAACACAATTTGCCTGAGTGTTATTATATACTTCGTCGAAAAAACGTATGTATTGTGTGTAAATCGTATTTGAATTGTTACTAGTTTCAGTTATACTACTATATTTAACTTTTTTGCATTGTAATGCGTACCATAACGAAAAGACTTGATAATTCACATGTTCAGGTTTATTTCGCATGTAGCCTACATAATTGTCAATGATACCAGTTTCCAAAGTTTCTTGAAGAAACGGGTCGATCATAGGGTGATCTTCATTAACATAGGAAGCAAACATCCAGTTTAAGTTAATGACTTTTTTGTCTGCATCAATCATTGTAAAGACACACTCATTAACACTACGGTAATTTAATCGTATATTAATGTTATCAATTTCGATATTATTTACAAAGCATGTGAAAATTAAGTCAACAGTACCTGGTTGATTTAAAGTCTTTAAATTCTCATAATTCCAACGAATTAAAGGACTAAAGGTTTTTGTTGTACCTTTTTTTTCGAAATATGATTGATCAACAGTTTTATAATTGATTGTAGAGGAAGAAATCTCTATTCTTATTGAACAATCGTTTTCAGGAGCCGTTACTGTATAATTGAAAAATTCGAAACTTTCATTTTCATCTGCTTTCGAATTAACGAGTCCTAATATCAGACTTGGATAAACTGTGCTCTCAAATGACTTGTCGTAATTAACTTGAAATTTTGTTTCAGCACTTGTAATGTTTTTATCTGCATAATAAAATTCCTGAGTGCAGCTAACAAGTAAACTGAAAACAAGTAGAGTAATAAAGAAAAAATTGCGATTCATGATTTTTTTATGTTATAATTCTATTAGTAAGTATTTAATCTTAGATAAAAATAAAAATCAATGGTATTGCTAATCCGATTAAAATAATAATTAAGTATTTGCGTAGCAATATCTTGGGCTTTATCATTAAGATTCCGCTTATTGTTATTAGTATTAAGCTAATGGCAAAAAAATCTGCGAAATAAGTCCAAAATTTATTTCTGTTTAAATGCAAGTTGTTCAGATGATAAAAAACATGTCTTCTCTCTAATTTTTCATAAAAAACTGCTCCATTATTTAAATCTATTTGCATTGAACTGTTTTGCTTAAGAAAAATTTTCAACGTGCGATCATTGTAAAAATAATGTTTGGTGTACTTCGCTTTTTGATCAATTTGTTTAATCCATTCTTTTATTGTTGTTAATTTAGGTTTTTCGCTCAGAGGAAATATGCCGGGTATAGTTGTATCGATGTTTGATATTTTATAATCCGGGTTAAAATCTCTTCTATGATTCAATACTAAACCTGAAAGGGCATAACCAATAATCAGGATGCTAAAAAAGAGAGAGAGATAAATGTGTATGAGCCTGCTGTATTTGCGAGTTTTAACATGCATATAGATCGTTATTATTCATTAATTGTATATTCAAGAGTTTGTAAGGTAAATTGACTCCAATAATTACGTCCATTTTCTTGGTAGTTTTTCTGTATTTCATCGTAAATACGGGCAATTTGCTCTTTTAATTGTGCCACTGCAGGTGGATTGGCGTTAGGAGTTTTTAAGCTATTGTCTAAGTTTGTTTCCCAATTAATCAAGAAAACACTATCAATTCTTCTTTCATGTAATACGCCTTTCAAATTGACATTGTTATACTTAATTTTTTGATCAAAAGATTTTAATTCGGGAGAAGCGATAGCTTGTATAGCTTTTGAGCTATCGGCACCGCATAATACAATGTAATCACCAGTATGGCACATATCGGCACAGAATCCAGTTATTGTAATTGTATCACCGACTTTCTCATAAGCTGTTTTTGTTAAATCATCAACAGTTATGATTTTTTCTTTTGTAACGCTTTTATTGTTTTGACAAGAGCTAATGATGAATAATACGATAGTCGCTAAAAATAAATGTTTCATGATGTTAATTAATTAAAATGTATAAAATAAGCTAATTTGATATTTTTCTGTTTTATGGTCTTTTGTCCAGGTATCATTCGATATTTTGTAATCAGACACATGTTCTCTGTTATAGTGTTTATATAATAAATTAATCCCGATTGATTTGTTATTATTCATTTTACAAGCACACGTCATATTAGTAATCAAACGTCGGTTTTTGCCACTTCTAATTGCATAAGGTATGTAAGCCTGTTGTATTACTGCTTTTTCAATTGGCACATCAAAAGTGTTTTTAAATGATTTTGTGATGTGATATCTTGATTGAACTTGAAAATCATATTTTTTAAATTGTGTTCTATATTCCAATCCGATGTTTGATGTGATTGAATTATTTATTATTTTTTTCGTAGGAAATTTATATTTTTCTTTAAAGTATAAATGTCTGGCTCCAGTTAAAATACTCAATGAATGTTGATGACTTAGTTGTTTTGTGATCTTAAAGTAGACATTATTATCAGACGAAACTTGTTGATACATTTCATTCTTTCCTAATTTTCGCTCTGCATATAAATTTTGCTGTTTATTCACCAACACTTTATCATAGATATACTCTGTGCCATTTTTCTTATTGTTGTTGCTAACAATTGTCAAATGTAATGAATATGTTTTAGTTGTTTTACTGATAGATATTTGAGGTTTGAAATGATGATTAGTAAAAGAAAACAAATTTTTATATGTCATTGTACCGCCATTACTATGAACCGTTTCTGTATCCATTATGCGATGATTATATACGACATTGTATGAAATAGCATAACCGTTTTTTTGTGGTGTTAAAATAGATAAGTCAACACCATATCCATTGATTGTTAACAAACTTGCATAGCCATTGCCTGCGACAATTTCATCATCACGCCATAGACCAAACCCGTAATATTGGTGATATGTTGCTGATTGATTGTAATAATTGTTCGCAGAGATATTTTGTCTGTTAAATTCTGGATATATTTTAAAAGCAAATAAAGTGTTGTCTTTAATAAAAGCTATGCCGAAATTTAATCGTAACCATGAAGAATAAGTGGATATTCTTGGATCAACTTGTTTGGCAGATGTAATGCCTTTATAAGAACCACTAAAACCATATGTAATGCCTTTGTGGTTAAAGCTGAAACCGCCTTTGATCATATGTCTCTTATAATCAATGGTTCCTTTGCCTAACGTATCACCAACTAAATATGGGTAGTAATCTTGTGCATCTGATGCATAGTTTAAGTGTACGTTTTTATTTGTACTTGTCTCTAATGCTATCGCACCGAAAAGAGTGCCCATGTCCAATTTTTTCTCACTACCAGCCAAAAAATGACGACTTGATATGCGATCACCATTATAATGCAGATAATTACCATCATCTTTGCGGTTTGTTAATGAGCATATTAAAACGCTTTTATTGATTTTATGCATATTTATTGATGCAAAAAAGTCATTATTGTTATAGTATAAATCATAAAATGCTGGATTACGCCTGAAAGTATAGAGGGCGACATTTTCAATATCAAATAAGTTTAGATCGATTAAATCATCATCGTTCGATTGTGAAAACTGATATTTTTTAAAATCATAATTGAAGTCGATTTGTCCGTTACAAAATAAGGGCGTAATGGATAGTAACAAAATGGTTAAATATTTGTATTTATTCATAAGCTAAAAGTGATTTCGCTACCAAAAAATGGTTGATGCCAATCTCTTTGTTTAGAAAGAAATTTAGATTCGTAATAAGGGCTGATTTGGAAGATATTATTTGCAAAAAAAGATATTTTAAGATGATCATTGAATTCTTTCGTTAGCTTTAAATCCATGATCATGCGCACTGGTTTTTCTACTTTATTAAAAACAGATTCTGAGAAAGTTCGTTTTAATGTTATCAATTCTGGATTACTTTCGATTTCTTCAGGTTTAACCTGATGCATGTTACCGTCTAAATCCAAATATGTTGTCGGATAGACATTGATATCTTTACCTAATTGTGATGATTCGAGCCATGTGAATTGAACCATATTACTAAAAATTAACTTTAATAAGGGGAGGTGTGTATGTATCCAAACATTCGTGTTTAATCTATCTCTATATATTTTTTTAAACCCATTATAATATCCCACGTAGGGATAGGGTTTATTATTTTGTGTAATTGAGGGTCTGTACATTACTGGTACGCCAGTAGTATATAAAGTGTGGTAATAAGCTCCATTTATTTCAACACTGGATTTGATACATTTTATATCAGAAAAATGGCATCTGTATTCAATACCTTTCTTTATTGTTTTAGAGCTATTATTAGGGCGTTTATTAGTAGCAAAATCTTTTCTAAGGTAGGAGTTAAAATCATTTTTTGTTGGTTTACTATTTACAGGATGTTTTAATTCATTATAATATGTGTAAGACAATGGATAATATTCTTTAAAATATTGTAAGCCGCCAGTCATTTTTTCGTAAAAAGCTGAAAGTGAAAAAGATAATTTATTATATCTGATATCCCAACCGATTTCCATTTTTCGATTTTTATTTGCTTGCAATTTAGGATTAACAGGGTTGTATATTCTAGTATTGGTTAATAACAACCTTTTGTCTTTTTCCATGAAATAGGCGTTCAAGACAATGAAATCTTGATAAATTTTACTTGGATATAAATAATCTAAAGAAGGTAATTTGTTTTCAATTCCATAACCTAAACGGAAAGTGTTGGATAATGTGTGATCATGTATTTTGTTGCGTACTGTATAAGCAAATTTCATTCTTGGTTCAATTAAAATCTGCTTATGCAAGTCATAATTGTCTGGTAAATTGAACATGTGAGTGCCCCTTATTCCAACTGTTGTATGAATTTCATTATTATTAAATTTCAATCGTAATTTTGATTCCAGATATGATGCCCAATTAACTAATGCCGGTATCTCATTATTGGGGCGACCTCTAATGAAACTATTGTCAGGCGCTGGTGGCCTGTAAGGATCAACGATTGCACCCTTACCAAAATTCTTAGAATAATTTAAGGATGAACCTAATAGCATCGAATAATTGCTGTGAGTAGATATTTGTTTGTATTTATTTACATTTAGAGAAGTAAAAATATTTAAAGGTTTGTTTTTTATTTCATATTTTGTGAAATATTGTTGTGGTAAGTACTCCCCTTCGTGTTCTCCTTCTTCTTTGGATGTTTGTATGCATAACACGCTTACATTTTTTACATTTTTTTCATGGTACAATTTATCTTCACTATAGTCAGCGGATAAATTGAATTCTAAATCATCTATCAACTTATGATTTAGTGTCATAAATAATTTAGAAGAAAGCGTGTAACGTTGATAGTTGGTTTTATAACGCTCACCCATAGCAGCTATTTGCTCATCTTTTTTAGTATCATTAAAAGATGTAGTCAAATTAGCTTTTAAATTAAAATCAGTTTGTTGACCAAATAACGTTAACTTATTATTATAATTTGCTTGAGAAGTGACACGATTATAAGCTGATTTTGTGTTTCGCAAGTCACTGATTGATTTGGTTGCATCTATTCCTATGTGTAGAGTGCCTAATTCTTCAGATAAAAGAAAACCTTTACCAGCATATATTAATGTATTTAGCGGGTCTATCTTAGTCCTGATTTTTAAAGGAGATTTTCCTTTTTTACTATTTACTTTTATTGAGCCACTACTTAAATTACCTTCTTTAGCTGAGGCAATACCTTTTGTGATAGTTACACTTTCGATATGATCCGTTGATATAGTCCGCATATCTACACCAGTATTTACTGAGACATTATCATTTGGATCAAGTGAACTAACTCCAGTATAACCTGCCATTTGTATTCTCACGCCATCATTGTGCATTGGTACACCGTCCATGGAAACACCCATACCAAAAGCTGTGTTATTGTCTGATCCAGCTTGTCGTGATGAAATTGTTTTACGTTGATGTATGTTATTCGAGCCAGCTATACCACCAGGCAAGAGAGCAAAAATATCTTGTAAGGAAGTGGGTTGTATGTATTCTAGAACTTCTTGATTAACGACAGCATCACCACCATCATTTTCTTTATATTTTGCTGTGACTGTGTAACCATCCAGTTCAATGCTTTGTGGCGACAAATTAATTTTATAATGATTTTGTTTGTCGGTTATTTGCATGCGTTCTGTAGCATAGCCTAAAGAACTAATTTGTAGAGTGAGATTTTGCGTGTTTTTAGCATTGATAGTAAAAGTGCCATTTGTTGCAGAGATTGTTCCTTTGCCTAATTCTATAATGAAAATATTGGAAAAAGGTATAGGTTCTTTTGTTTCAAAATCAAGTATTATACCAGTTATTACATTTTCTTTTTCACTTGTTGACTGCCCCCAAGAAGTAAATGTCGTAATGAATAATAGTATGAAAAATAAAAAAGTTTTATTCATTTTTAGTGCCTTATATAATAAAAAAGTGATGTGTAACTAAACGCTACACATCACTTTTATTATGAATTTACGAGTTATTTTTTTGGGTAATTTTTTTGGCCACCTACATCAACTATAAAATCTTTAGCGCTATCATTTGTATCCATTACAACTTTTTCCCCATTTGTATTTAATGTTTCTTTCCTCTTAACGAATTGCTCCTTAAAACTTTCACACATTGTTGCATCAACAAGAATATTACTTTTGTCTATAGAGGCTGGTAAAACTTTACGGTAAAATTCTTCTTTACAACCTGTTTCAACGGCATCAATAATTAAATTTTTAGGAAGTTTTAAAAAGTCATGTTTCCTAGTACCGATACTTGCTGGATTGCATAAATTGACTTTAGAATTGGCGATAAATGTTTTGTGATTTTCATCTAACTGAAATAATATCATTGGTGTTGTTCCTGAGTATTGCCAATGGAAAGCCTCGAAAACAGAGTAGTCAACAAACACGTTTGGCACTTCTGGATTATCAACAGTCATTCCTCCTTCAACATATATTTCAAAATCGGCACCTGACAAATCTAAACTTTTAGGTTTGTCACCATTTTCATTGTGATTAATGGCTGAAAAAGCGATTACTAAACTTTTATTTGGTTGTATGATATGATCAGTTCCATTTCCTGGTATAGTATAAAATTGGCTAATGATTATTTCATCAGGTAAAAAAACAGACATTTCATTAAAAGCTTCAACGCAACTATGGTCGCCAGCAACACCAAAACATAATCCATCTGCGTAAAGAGGCCGGTCACTGATATTTCTTATTGTGAAATATTGCTCATACATTGTGTAATTATATTTTCCATTTTTCGCACCATTAAAATATAATTCGTCCAAGACAAATGTTTGATCTAATGCTTTTGTAATGTTTTCTACATTAATATCTATTGCAGCACTTTTTTCGCTTAAGGTGTAATTTTCATTACGACCATAGAATGTACTTACTCCATTGACTAAATTTTCAGCAACTATATTATAGGCACCCGCTGGTAAATTGAATGTAGCGTGGCCATTTTCATCACAGAATTTCTCATGCTTTTGATTTGTTTTTAATTCAGTTAAAATCACATGAAAAGTTGAATAATTAGTAATTGTTTTACCACATGTAATTTTAACAGTTAACTCGTTTAATTTAACTTCATCATCATCATCACAACTGAACACTAAAGTTGCAACTAGTAAGTAATAAAAAATTTTTTTCATCATTTATAATTATTAATGTTTATATAACGTCGCGTAAAAGTACTCTTTAATTTAGAATGTATAAAAACAAATAACAAAAATATAAATAAGAGTAACCATTTTATACAAAAAAACGCTGCTCTAATAGAGCAGCGCCAACTTAACCTTTAATCTAAGTTACGCCGTTGCATAACATCTTTTTATGAAAAATATTTAATTTACACCTCATTTACGCAAATAAAATTAATAGGTTACAATTAGATGTTAATTTTATTTATTTAAACAAATAATGTTTTTTAAACTTCCCTTTCTTTAATTGCTGATAAGAGCAGACTCGGATAAGCATGACGTTCATCAGGAGCCTGTGTTTTAAATTGACCAAAGCCAGCTTTCGTTAAAGCCGTTTTTAATGTTTCTTCTGGCAAGAAATGAGAGGGGTACCCCATGGATACTGTCATTAATTCAATCATTGCTCTGGTGGTTAGATTACCTGTTTTTTGATCTGACATATGTTGAGAAATAAATAAACCACCCATCTTCATTGATTTA
>Ga0126339_10000025_pt1 | contig 47039 bp, 25 predicted proteins | sample OrbTmetagenome_2_FD_92532 | JGI IMG/M metagenome (GOLD analysis project Ga0126339, IMG submission 92532) | Coral microbial communities from Petempiche,Puerto Morelos, Mexico - Orbicella T R C metagenome | ecosystem: Host-associated > Invertebrates > Cnidaria > Coral | place: Petempiche,Puerto...
AAAAAAAAAACTTTTAGACTCACCTTCGAAAAGTTTTTAAAAAGAGCCTGCACTGATTTTGTCAGACTGTATCTCGCAGAATCTCGATTCCCGTAACACACAACCATAAAGAGAAAGAGGAATGCGGCAAAGAAACAAATCTCAACAATTGCACGGAACGCATTTTTTTCCTTCTTGCGTTGAAAGCGTGCATTCTCAAGCTCCTCCATCTCAAGAATTCTTGCTTCCTTTCCAACATCTCCTGTGCGTGCGAACTGATGTTCAGGTAGAATTTGGGACTGATACACTGAGTCAGGGTCCAGTGGCTTCCTAATAATTATTGACAGCAAGCAAACGATAATCAACACTTTCATTGGTTGAATTAGCAAGACGTCTTCAAAGAATGAGAAGGTCATAGACACAAGCCATTGATTCGAGATCTCAGCACCCCAAGATAAGCTGTAAAAGACGGTAAACAAAGCACTGGCTAACGTAGTGGAGATACAAAGGCCCCAGCTAAAGTAAATAAAGATATGCGGGAGGCATCCTGAAGAATTTGGTTGTTCCCCACTTTGTTTGATATTCTTGAATATGGTTACAATGAGAAAGTTAACCGGGAGAGCAACGAGGCCACTCTGAATACCTATCTTTATTTCTGTCCAACTAAATTTTAGTGGTCCAATGTAGAAGACATCTGTGGCTTTGGCGCCAAAGCGATAAAACATAGCACCAGTTACCATGGCGCAAAAGATGACTGACAGGCAGCAAGAAAGTCTTTGACATCTAGTAAACTGATCGTGCGGAGGTTTGGTGAACAGAGAAATCCAGAGATGCGAGTCTCCGACAGCTTTTTGGGCTCGAGAGTGAAGGACGTTTTTAAATTCTAATAGATCTGCTTTTGATGCTGCTATCAGCTCGAGGTCTATCTCCCCGAGGCCCTTTTCAACAGCAAGCCATCGATTCGCTATAAAATGCCACTTTTCTCTTGTCTGGACATCTTCTACGACAATTTCAAGAAGAAACCACGATGGACTGTCTCCAGAATTGTCGTGCCATACTTTTAATTTAAAAAGGGATCCTAATGATTTTTGCAGAGACAGAGTGAAAGTGTTTACACTGCCTCTGGCAAAGAATATCCTTTGCAGTTGTTTACATGTAAAGATTATCGGCTTTGAGACGCCTTCTTCACCATATAGTACCAGCCCTACATTGGCGGTAGTTCCAGAATTCCTCCACGCGCCAGTTTGTATGGAAATGGTGTAAGTGTGCTCCTCAGTCTGTGGATCTGAGAGGTGATATTCTGCAACGACCTACGAATTGGAAGTAGAGAAAATTCCTGTGTGTGACTGTAAGGCACACATTTATTTGCAAAACCTACAGACAACATAATAGGATACTACAACAACACTTAAGAGGGTAATGAATGGGCAGAGGATTGCTGAATGCCACTTAGATACCCTCTGTCAGAATAGGAAGAACTCTGCAGTAAAAATGCAAGCAAAACAAAGCAAACCTTCCCGTCCCTCTTTAAGTTCTATTTTGTCTCTTCTCATTACCCGCTCGATTACAAAACTAATGTCATTGCGGCCACTTCTTAATACTGATGCGATTAAATTGTGAATCTACTTTGAACTCTCTCTAAATTAAGCCTGCTAAACGCAGTGTCCCCAATTAGCCTCTGATTGCCAACCATGCCCAAATCATTTGATATCCTGTTTTGTACTGAAAAATCAGTTTCCGTCAACACTTTAGGATCTCGATTTCTCAAAAGGTAAATCAGAGCCGAATAAGAACTTTATCTACCTTTGACTCGTCCTTCTTGTCGGCTCGTCGGGCAAAGATCAAGCCCACTACATAAAACCCTAACAAAGTGCAGACAGTCGCTAACACAACATAGTTTCCAGTCTCCCCTAGACGGCCAAATTCGTCCCAGACCTTATCAAAGTCGATGGGATTTGGCGCCACGAAGAAATCTCCACCAAAAGATGTCAAGTGCGTACAAAGGCAGTGCACTCTCCCCTGCTGAGATGCTGAACCAACCTGTAGGGAAGTAACATATACTAAGATTAATGTTTGAAATCCGCATTTTAACTTTGGCGAATTTTCTTAAACATGACGCTCGCAAAAAAATATCTATCAATTGGGTCATTGTCGGAGGGAGCTACGTCAGTCACAAAAAGATGTTACTCTTCCATTTTATAAAATGGATTTCAAGTTTAAAGAGAACCTCATAATGTAGTTATTTCCTAATGCAAAACTTCCGAGAAGAAACAGAGATAATAGAGAATCCTAAAATTCACATTTACACTGAAGAGCGATCTTCAAACATTTAGATAAGTCTTTTTTTCGTTTGCCGTCCATGACTTGGTTCCTCCCGTCCAATCTACACTTCAATAGATTTACCCACGCAACTTGCATCTTTCTTAACGTGACTTAGTGACTGTGGCATTCGTATAGATTATTACTCCCAGCGCCTAGTTTTACGAAAAAATAAGGTGTTGCAAGAACTAAAGATAAGACGAAATCGAAGTGTAAATTAGAACATTAAATATTGTTTCTAAATGTTTTTTCTAACCTTGCATCCTCTGCTCGACCATTTCTCTTCCTCCACCGACCAGTAAAGGCACGTTCCCATGGTTACTGAAAATGTGTAGTTAACGTCTGTTTTCGCATTATACTGCGGTGTGACAATCATAGGCGTTGGGGATGGGGTGGTCGGGGGATCTTTGACTTGAATACAAGATCTCTTTTTCCGTCTGCCATTACCAGTGCAAGATCTTCGCATCCTAGCCTTTGGAACAACCAGTGTTATCCCGACGTAGTAAAGACCTGCATCATAACCAATAAGTCTGACAGAATGAGCATCGTCGGTACAGTTAGATAACTTATCTGTTTTATAGCTTTGGCAGGATGACAAATCTGGCAAGTTGACGACGTAACTGTGGTTGTTAGCACTAGGTTTAAACCCTTGTCCAAAATAAACTACCACCTGTCGACTGGCAACGTTCGCAACTCTCAAAGACACAAGGTGCTCACTTGACGGTATAACAAGGGTGTGATACCGAATGACTCCTGGTTGTAGGAACAAGTGACGTGGCTTTTTTCTAGGGTCTGAAACTTTTTCGGTGTGTCTGTTGGAAATGTGCAGTCCTAATGGGCTGCTGAGATTGTTGACCTTTACTTCCATGCCGTTGCTGGTTCTTAGAGTGACGTCAATTACAGCCGAACGGATGCTTGATGCAGTCTTATCCCATATGTAAGGATTTTCTTTGAATGCCATTAGCTGAAATTCAAACCAAGGTGTTAACTTTATTAGCTAAATCATTCTGGTGTTGACTATAACCTAATGTCTTCAAAGAGGGGTCCAGTACCTGGGAAAATTATCGCCAGAACTAAGGTTACCACGAATACCTACTTGAATTGCTTTCCAGACTATCTATTGTTGACCCAATTCTTTTTAAGACTTACGTTACCAGCTTTAGCACATGACGTCAAAATGTGTTAAATATGTTTATTTCATACGAAATATTCAGGAAAAACTGCACGCTACAGTTAAGAATCACTTACAGTCTGAACACCTTGGACAACAGTGGAGTGAATACGTGATTGACGATCTTTAAAAACGCAGTAAGAAAACAGGGTTGTAATCATTCCACAGTAATGTGGATGTCTCAAATTTCTATATAGTGCTCAGAGTATAACGTAACTACTTTTTGCGGTACGAAATTAAAACAACACTAACAGAGACAAGGCAATAGTCCAATCAAAAGGACGATTTACCTGCAATGTAACACTGCCATTAGTTTTTGGAAATATATTATTGGAGTCAGGTATAACAATGTCTGCCCCTCCCTCGCTGATATTCCGCCCAGAAAGATCTTCTGGCTTCTCCTTGTAGATCGCAACATCCACAAAGTTGGACTTCACGACAGTTTTCCCTTGGCTTGAGTGACTTGTTGATGAGAGAACTTCTCCGACCTTTCTGACTAATTCGAGTGTCCTTTTTGTGTTTTCTTTTCCCTGAAATATAAAGTTAAGAACACACGATTTTTTTTTGGATGAATTGAAAGAACATTGTTGCCAATGAAGGGTCACTTCTTGACTGAACCAGCGGGAAACAGCGGGTAATCCCGTGCTCACAAGATAACCCTGGATCTGGCCCACCCAGGAAGCCAATGACGCCTAAAATTTGTTTCACCTTACCCGTTCGCGGAGCTAGCCATAAAAGGTCACCAAAAAAACAAGCTATGAATCCTTGGTCTAGTTGGATCATGATACTAACAGAAAACCTGTATTTGAGAACTGAATTTCCACCTCTTTTTCGAGGCTGACTGAAATTCTACTTACGGTTTCTCTTGTAGAATCATCTTTTGTTTCTATTCTAGCATCCTTAGAAGAGATTTGTAAAAGACTTCCAATACTGTTAAGCAGAACGGAGCTGACATTCTTAGCAACCTTGGCATCGTGAGTACTGTTTGAAGAGAACTGAGAGGCCATGAAGTTTGTAGCTTCACTTAGTAGTGCAAAGGCGTCTGCCTAGAAAGACGAGGATTATAATCATTTTTGGATATTGCCGAAGTCCACTGTGAAGCCGCAACTTTTATTGTTTTTTTTCAGGAGATTGCACTTGATGAAAATGAAGGCAGATGGGGCAACGTTAGCGTTAGCGTTAGCCCTTAGTCGGAGCGATTCGCTCTGGCGAAGAGCTAAGAATTAATTGTCTTACTTTTTAAACAACACAAACAACAGCCGTTTTCCAGAGGGGTCAGATTTAAGAGATAATTGGCTTACTTTGCAAACAAAACAACACATATAAATAAAATAAAACTATATAAAAGAGAGCTTTGTAAACTCGTAGTGCAAATTACAAAGCCCTTCACATTTCTAACTAGCTAATAAAGTTGTCAAAAGCTAATAAAGTTGTCGATAACCTCGCGGTTCTATTAGCCTCCATGCACAAACTATAGACCATTGTCACCTTTAATTGTTATATATGTATTTTTTTTTCTTTTTTATGCTAATATTGTAATTTCAAAACTGTAAGTGCAAAGTAAAGTGAAGTTGAAGTTGAAGTTGAAGTTCAACTTACCTGCAGGGAAGGGGAAACGGTTTGGCTGTTACCTGTCGCCCAGACAACAACAGCGGCAACTTTTGTCACATGGACAACGCTTTTCACTTTGAGACCTTTCATGTCTCGCAAGATGGAGCTCTAGAAAGTATAGTTAATAAATAGAAGTGATTAATGGATGACGCGTGCATGTGCATATTTCACGATGGCTATAAAAGAAGATAAAACGAAGAATGGAATGGGTGAATTTAATTCAATGCACTTACCGACTTTCTCTCGAATGACTCGTCACGAAAGTCCTTTACAGTGGACATCAACATAAAAGCAAGCTCCGTCGCTCGGTCAGCATCTCCAGCTCGCACAAAGTCGCGAATGACGTTGAGTTGCTTGTTAACAAATACATCGCTAAAATCGGACTGCTTTGGAGGGCGTACCTAGAAAAGAGGTCAGAAGTGTCTTCGTTGAAACGTTACCAGGTTATTTGTTAGATCAGAAATATGATCCTGTATATGAACGTCAGACGTCGTGTCATGATGGAAGCTTCAAACATAAACAAGAATAAGCTTTTTCTTACTTGTTGTCCTTAATAATTGCAAGTACCATGAAAATGAATGTGAAAATGAAACGGACCCGAGTTCAAAAGATATGATTTAAAAGCGTATTAAGAGCAGTAATAGTTAACCAAATGGCAAGAGTAGTTCTTTCAGACAAATATTGCATGTCATTCCTTTGATACTGATACCTTGACTAACAGCCGCGTGGATGTGAAATCCTGGTAAGAGTCTCCAACAAGCACTTCCAATAGGAGCTCATACTTATTAGAGGCCTCTCCTACTGGGAGTTTTGTAGTCACTGTATTCAAACTCCCGGCTTGAATTATTACCATGCCATACTTGTCTTGGTATGTGAACTCATAAGTCAGCGGTTTGTCCGCGTCATGCCATCCCGAGCACGTGATCGAGAAGTCGGTTGATATAGCTTCACCTTTCATCGGTACAACGTGGCAACTAGCGTCTACAGAGAACATTTTTGGAGGCGAGTTGACAATAAACGAAAAGTTACCATCAAACTCCTTCCCATCGTCTAATTTAACCGAAGCTTTAACAGCGTAATGAACGTGCTTTCTCGTGTCATCTTCTAATTTGAAAATGTCGTTAATGAACAGGCGTCTGGTGTTCATTTGCAGATAAATATTAACGTGATGAACTGGCGAGACAGAAAAGCCGTCAACTGATTGATTAACAATATGCAAACTCCAAGTGTAGTTCGAAATTTTGCTGCAGGCTTCTCCTTGGCACGTCGCCTCCAGGAGTAATCTATCTTGCGGACTAACCTTTTCACCACAATTTGACATGCATCTGAAGAAAACAACAATATAAACTACAGTACCTAGTTTGGTAAACTACAATGATGTTGAAAAAAAAACAAAACAAAAACAGTTTTGTCCAATATATGCCGTAATTTTCTTTGTCCTTTGAAGTGCTAAACTTCAACCTGAGAGGAGAAACCTAGAGAATGAGCATTTACATTCAGAACGACCATTTGTTTTCCCACAATATTCAACCTCATGTCTTTCTTTAAAAGGAATCCTTAGCAAGGGGCGCTTATTCTCCCGCTAGGGGAGATTGCAACGCAAAAGATATCTTGACAGCTACGAACAGTGGCGTTTCGTCCTGATACCCAAAATCAGTGATTTATATCCCTAAGCAAGATGACGAGCATCACGACTTTTCCACCTTGAAAATCTCAGGCTATCCCGCGTTTGCTTGTATCTGGTCAGTACAGCTATTATAGCCCTTGTGCATGACCGCCTAGCCTCGGTTCAAAATGCAAATATAAAATTATAACGTGAACAAAATCCTAAAGCGCCGGTGGAAAGAATACCCACAAATAAAAAACACGAAGGTGCTGAAATTTTGAAAAATATTCGTTCAAACGAGGCTTGGTGGCGAATTTTGAGCATGTAGCGATGTCATGCGTAAGATCTAAAAAATCAGTACAGTATCGGGATAATTCTAGATGTTTGGCACTGATCATACCTACAGTGTGGTACGCACCCGATGGGACTGAAGCACTCTTATAACAAAAAATTCAATTTTGCTCAGTTCGTTGTTAAGGAGAGGCATTAAATGTCTTGGTATTATAATACAAAATAGCTGTAAAAATTATTTTCATGGCCCGTGTGAGCCATACCCTTGTTTTTGTTTGCACGAGAGAGTTTGGCTATTATATTTTATTCGGAGCATTTCGAGACGAAGGAAATCCCTGTGAAGCTACTAATGATAATTAAACATACTTACAGGAACACAACTTACAGTAAAGCAATAAGATCTCGTTTTACCATGGCTGAGTAGGAGGCTAAGTAGGGTCCTTTAATATTCTTACCTAACAAAGATCGACGCGAGTGGTTTTACTACTAACTCGTACACTGCACTCGCATTTCTATCGTCTTTGTAGACAACAAGCTTGAAAATATATTTCTTGCTTTTCACCATCTCCACCATGTTCAAAACTAATACTTCATCTGTAGAATTGAGTCTGCCAGGTCCATACCCAAAGCACCCTGTGTTTGTCTTAACTCTACCAAATGACTCGTCGACTGCGTAACGCTCAGTTACATCTAAGAACGATTCACCTGCTAGTCTACAAAACCAGGTAAATTGTAGGCCTCGTGTGCCAAACCCAGCATCAAACGATTTTTCCGCACTTAGCATGATCTTACTCCTCGTCTCGGTTATATCCGTAATAATTGCCACAAGCGGATCACGAACAATCCTCATATAGCCATTGGCAAGCGTCGTAGAGCCAGCATCGCCTGAAAGTTGTACTTCACATTGAACATAGGCGTAGCCAATGCCAAACATACGTAAAGGTAAGATGACTGTTTTCTTTCGGCCGAATGGCCGTAAGGGTCCAAACAAACCTGTTTCCTGGTCTATTTTTGAGAATTTCCAGGAGTAGAGTATAGTTGTTGTTGGTTGACATGAGTGTTCTAGTTGAAGCGGAAGTCTCATGAATATCTTAGAAAGGTAAATTTCCTTGGCGTCTTTCATCATTTTCCCAAGTTTTAAGCTTGCCTTGGGCGGTGCGCATCCACATCGTTCTGTGAAAAGAAGGGGTTTAACATTTTTTGTATTTAAAGGAGTTCTCCCCGGCCCGTTGGCCCAACTAAAAGAAGGACTATTCTGGTACGCAGCCGGAGTCAAAACGGAACTGATCATGATTTTCATAAAAAAAATAACTTTAAAACGATTCTTATCAAAAAGGTCGTCCATTTAGGCCAGATTGAAGACCCCTCGTGGAAGACCACATCTAGGCTAAAATTAAAGAGCAACTCCGCACAGTTAAGGCCAACCATTAGAAATTCATCATCATAAAAAATCCGGCAATACGGTATTATAAATGAACGACTAACTTAGAAAGACAGTTCCTTTGGAATAAATGAATATCGTTGAAACGCGTTTGTCAAATTGCTGTGTTTATCTGTTCTTAGCTATTAGCCAGGAGGCTCTTACTAGGCGTTTGGTCCCATTGAGTTTCTCGTTCGGCTTTCGGCAGATTTCCTCTGTCGATTAATTAATTATCATAGACTTTAGATTCAATCATTCTTTTCTGGTCTTCTGGTTGAACAGACATTATTGATTATTAAATTTGTCATCGTTTTACTTACTTGAATACTGAGACCTAAAAAAGCCTGGGTCAAATATCCCTTCATAGTTGTTTCCCATTACAGACTTGAGCTTCGTCAAGAGGGCCTGTTCGCTGGATCGTAAACAATGGATCTCCACCACAGCAGTTACTGCTCTAGAGAGCGATGGTGATTCTTGTGGACTGCAAAAAAGAACTGTCCATCAGAGTCACATAACGGGTGACTCTTGTGGAGCTTAACCGTGAGATAATAAAGGGGGTTATTGAAATCAACAAGATAAAGAATATTAAGAATAAAGCGATTACGATTGCATGTACGAAATCAATTGTACCTTGATTTTGGCCTCGTTTCGTAGAAATTTTGTCGCATTCTACCGAGATAGTCAACGCGCCCGCCACCAACATTAACAACAAACACATACTTTATTAATATTTTGTGGCATTTGGCAACTTCACACAGTAACTGTGTCCTAGTTAGTGACAAGTGATTATACATGGAGCAAGCGCACTGTAATAAGTAAACCGAGCAACAACAGGTTACTGGGTGTTCATATTTATATACATTGATACTATTAAAGCTGGCAGTATTTGCAGGCTACATATAAAAGGTAGGGATAAAATCAGAATGTAAAACACGGAAGAAAGCAAAATGGACGTCAAATGCACATTACGAGCAAAACTAAGAAAAGATTTCATCCGTCCTGCCCACTGAGGAAAACAAAATCAGAAATTTGTCTGATAAAGGATCTTCAGCTCACTAAAGAGCATATTGGTTGTAGACCTAGAACAGCCGTTTAAGAATTTACAGCTCATGAGATGTCTTATAAAATGACGCTGGGTGTATTTCTAACACGTACATACCTTAGCTCTCGTACGCGTGCGTGCAGAAATCCCCAAGTGGTACCGAAAATCCTATTTACCTGAATGTACAAGGAAAGAACGTATGTTACCATTTAAATAATCGAGGACATCCAGAGATTATACCTTCATGCAGTAACTCAAAATGGAGTTGGGACAAACGAAGGTAGTGGTTTTTTCTGAAGGAGAAATGGATAACGATGCAGATTTACTGGATTGGCCACCGGTATGGTGTCGGTAGTATTGCATTTACCGATTCAAGAGCTCGTATTGAATGTGTTATCTCTACTTCAACTCAGATACTGTTAAAAAAGTTCTTGATTGAACGTAACTGTGAAGTCCGTGATAGGAACTAACCTCATCCAAGGAATTAGTCACGGCATCTTGATATTCCCAAGTTGACGGATCTGTGTAGGTCACAGTGAAGAAAGTCTCTTTCAGCATCAGCCAGACGATAAAATAATGACCTGAAAGGAATGAAACCAAACTTTAAGCCAAGTTCAGACGCCGTACTTCACATGAGCCGAATAGAATACAAATGAGAAAAATCCTTTGTTCTCCCTCAATAGTATTCGATTCGGCTCATGTGAACTACGGCGTTTGAACCGGGCGTTAGTGAATAAAAAAAGAAACATAAACAAGAAAGCTAGCTTCCATGACCCAGTTGTTGTTCCATAGGTCTAAAAATTGATATGTCAGCAACCCCTCTGTTAAAATGTCAGGCGTGGTGATGGTAGGGAAATAACCAAAACGAGACCCTGCGTAAATAATAGGGTGGTTATTCCTCAAAGCCATTAGAAGACTACCATGAAAAGAAGTTACAATCAAAGCAATTTAACGGGTCAGGATATATACCTTCTTTGCAGCCGTAAAGCTCCAACCTAAGGCCAACGTTTTTATGTATAGTCAAAGGTAATATGAACACTGAAGATGCGAAGACAGGAATTGGTAGAGAGTTCCGTTTAACCGTGTCACTATCGGTGTTACCAGGAAAATCCTGAAAAGTAAAAGAACTTCGTGAAACAAATAATACAATCAAATACATTTTCTTACGAATAATGCTATTTTATTTTATACCCCAGTTTGTTCCGCTTCTTTTTATAGCGATATACGTATGTAACTGCCGGCTCTTTAATCATTCACGTTTTCGGCCATTTTCTGCTAACCCAACCTGTGCCCTCAGATCTTAGCCAGGGCTGTTGTCAGAAACAGGCGATCCGAAACCCTTGCCTTGATAAAACGTTTGAAGTTAATTCGTTATTTAGGATCCTGTAAAATCCTGTAAGAACCTATAAGAGGTTATGTATTAGAAAATAGTGCGAAATAAATGTTCTTTTTTTTCCTGATATTTCTTCGACATGAATGTTCCTAATTCTGGCTACGGCTTTGTTAGCAATACTGGACCTTTCAACAAAACTTACTTTTTTTAACGGTCAGGATGGCCTAAGATTCAGGATCGAGTTAACATTTAAAAAGCAATTTCAAACGACAGTTGCAAACATGGAAACATATCATTTTAACTGATGAAATATCTACTTCCTCTCTGGCCACTGTTAGTGGAACAGCTTTCACCAGAACTGAGGCAACACAGTCACTATTGCTAACTAGAATGTTAATGTTCGGCCTTTCTATCTTACCAGCAGCTTCCCTTCAATGTCTTTTACAGACTGCCGGTTTCCAAGAGAGTCGGTGTAAAACATATTGAAGCTGGTTACCCATTCACCACCATATCCTTGGGTCGCTATGGCAGTGATAACCTTTTCCTCAACAAAGTGAATTCCTATCGTGTTAGCCGATGGAGGAAAAGTTTTCGGTTCTGCTCTGAAGCCACGAGGATGATGTAGGCGAGCATTCTGGGAGCCGAAGTTCGCTTTGTCGCCGTTGTACGCAAATCCTCCAGTAACTTGTGAGTTTTTAATTCTGTTGTCTTCCATACCAAGTGCTTTGCTACAGTCATCTGTCGCTATCCAAAGAGAATTTGACAAAGATTTGCGTGCGTATGTTCATTTAAATCTAATTCCTTTTTACCTTTATATTGCAAGTTATTGTGTTAGTTATTTTGCGAGTTATTTAAGTAAAGACACTCGGCTAGTATTTCCTTTTAGTTTTCAAGTAGATTTGATGTAATCTTTCTATTGACAAACTACACGTAAGTAGGTGGCCGCTATCTGGCCATTCTAGTCAACCCTGCTGTAAAACACGTCGGGAACTTCATTCGGTCCTAAGAAATTTTGTTTTGCTCTACATGCATTAGTATATTTTACATTCTAAACTAACCTGAACAGTTTTGTTGCTCCTGACCGTGACATGTGACTACCAAAATCAGTAAGCAAACAATGTACATCATTTGGGCAAGATCTTCTTCCTTTTCACTTGGTGTTACTGTAAATCAGAATCAATATAATTCAGTTGACGTGACGTGAAAAATAATTTCAAGTACGTGGAGTTTTAAGCCTCGGGCTGTCTAATATGTCTAGAAGTTCCATTTATCAGTACTTATGAGATCAATCAGGAAACATTAAACATCAAGAGGAACAATTTCCGACAGGTTGATTGAGATGACCTGTAATAAACACATTTTAATTTCCCACATTATCGTAATGAACAAACTTTGAAACGTACTATTCTGGAAAAATCATGTAAATCACTTTAACGTTAATGCACTAGGGGAACACAAACAAATACGACGGCTTGAGCTTTTAAACAACAAGTCGCAGGACTTATGTAAGCCGAGGTTGATCGTTTATGAGCTGATGAAGCAGTTAAAAACGAGAGAAACAAACTTCGCCTAAACTGGCCTGAGTCGACCTTAAAGCTTTTGAAAACTTCCAATCGATGGCGAGTAAACTGAATGTCACGGTAAATAGTAGTGCAATTAGCTAATGCCGATATTACAAGGTAAGTCACGAATTTTTCCGTGTAAATCCTGCTTACAACGTGCTTACAGTTCTCACGATTGACACGAAAATGATGTAGGGTCTAAAAACTTGTATAAAACTGTGCGCGCATGCGATTTTTGCATCACACTAACAGCCCGCGTTTCAACTTACGATGAAGTTGTATCGTCTAATGCGGCCCTTACAAGGATATGTTTTTTTAAATCGCTTTCCTCGTTTTTGAATCGATTAACGTACAGACTGAATTAAAGGTTGACTTCGTGCTTTATTTCCTTTATATAACCAAAGTGACCGACTTAGCAACTCTAAAGTAGTAGGATTTTAAAAAGTATTATCTACATTTCCTTGTGATTTATTTCCCTCCTCAGTTTATTAGGGGAAATTAAGGAATAAGGTGAGGTAAGAACTCGTTAAATACATCTGGTTGTCCGGAATTGCGCTGGAATGTCCACACACACTCACATACAAAAGTTCTCGATGTACGGTGTGAGAGATGTGTGTCAAATAAGTGGTGTGATATTGGCAATATGATTGTTAAATGTTGACATTTCAGCATAGCCATGGTTGGTTGCAACTCTTAATATATATATTCTTAGCAATTTCGGTTTTCTTAGTATAGAATTCATTCACATTTTCCAAAAGAAGACTTAAGACCATTCTATAATACTACACGCTTTGCGGATTTAGTAGATGAAAGAGGCCTTCGCGCGCAGGGCTCCCTTATTTAAATGATATAAACCATATATCATGAGATATTAAAATAGGTATTGGCAGGTGTCGTTTGGCAACTTGTGTTTATTAAGCATGTAAACACGTGCAAGCATGAGGAGATTGAATAAGCCAAAAATAATTTAACAAGGGAGGGTGCATTTTAGCTTAATAAATAAAAAGAATACGCAAAGAATTCACGTAATTTTAGGAGTAGTCGTGAGTGTTGCTGGTTGTAGACAAAATATTATTAACAAACTGATAAAATATTAAACGGTGGGTCCGTTTATCAACAAAATGATGCTTATTTGAGGTTTTTTGTAACACTTGGATGGGATTACTTGCCAAAAAGTCCGAATACTCGAAAAACTTTGATGCCGTAGTTGTTTCTAGCAAGAAAAAAAAAAAAAACGAACAAGAAAAGGAGAACAAAAAAAAAAACATTTCAGTTGATATCGTTTGAGAATTCAATGTAAGTATCGATGAAACAAGACAGGGTTTACTTCTCAAATTATTTGAGGAAATACGTTTGTCGCCGAAGACGACAAACAATTATAACAATGTACTGATACTAGTATCAACAATATGCAATTTTTTGTATCTTCTTTTTGGGGGAGTCGTTTCGATGGGAAAAGACAGAAAATAATTGGCAATATTACATTTACATTGTATTATATTAGGTGGTTGAAACATCGGAGCAACTGTTGTAAGCTATGTGCTCCTTCCAAACAGGACTGCTTTGAAAACTCAACCTGTAGCCTTTGTCTTATGCCACGAATGACTTAAAATTATTAGCTTGATTTTTTTTTAGCAAGAAGCGTAACACGAGAGCAAGCTTAAAAAAAAAAAACAACTCGGGTTACTCGTCTGCTGACTAAAGACACTTTCCATATTTTTTCAGCACCTATGATGACGTATTAAACGTATTGTGGATCGAGTTACATCTAGCCGTTAAACCAATTTGTTATCGTTTCGTTTTAAAGCCAATACCTGTGCAATGAATATCAAACATATGTTAATTTGTTGCACATACAGCACAGCACAGCACAGCACAGCAAAGCAAAGACCTGTTAGCCACAAATTTTGTTGCTCGACTTTTCAGTGTTTCAAGAATGAAATCCAGACTGTGGATTGTCTTCGGTTCTTGCCCCTGGGCTGTTAAAAGTGGATTAAAAACTTGACATGACTGATTTGATATAAAATATGTCTAGATATCGCCTCAAACTACAAGGATAAGTTGGTGAGGTGCGCTGTATACGTATGTTATTCACTATTTAACAATCAGGGTAAATACGCTTGACATTCAGCTTAGATTGGCTTACCCTTTCGCTTCGTTCCATTCTCAGATTTTAAATAGAATTCATAAGTGCTGACTCCTTAATTTATGCTGTCACCATCCACATCTGCTGGACATGAATTATTTTGATAGACTTGTCGTATGTGGCATATTTTTACCGTGCTACAAGTTCTCTTGTTATAGTCGTCTACCGAAACATTTCAGTCACGAATTATTTGCCATGCCAAGGTTTAAAGCCATAAAAGGAAATATGAAGGCTTTGCTGCTTTTTTGGACAAATCCATGCACATCCCCTGCAAACTGATATGGCAGAAATGTCATAACTAGTAAAAGTTCTAGTTGTTTCGCTCCAGGGTTGCACAACACAAATGAATGGCACGAGCCAACCGAAGCTACCGTCATAGCGACGCGGTTTTCCCATTTCATGTGGGTAATCTTGTTATTAAGACCTCTCCGTCAAAATCATGCGTGACGGAAAACTATTCGCGGGAAGTCAATGGGGGACAACTAATTAGGAAAAACGTGATGTTAGTCAAAATGCTTTTCAATCACTTCTTTTACATTTTAAAGCCAAGTTCTCCTAGCTTATTTATTACAATTTTAAAATGCAGGAACGTTCTCACTGTCTTATTTTGACAATCTATTTTAGCAGTCCTTTTGGAGGAACTGGCTGATCATAAAATGATAATGTAGAAATAATAATATAAAACTGTTTGTCTTTTCCAGCTAGATACAAGACACAAAGCAAAACGGCCTTCAAGCTGTCAAACTTACTATGTTCTCACGAACTCTAATCTCCATTAGTGTTTTGCAATGAAATAACAAAATTATGTTGGAATTATCCATCGAACAACAAAAGTTAAAATTAAAAAAGTCATAAATTATCGTAATTTAAAAGGATTTCTTCCCTCTTGGTACTAGCAGCCTGGCAAATTTTTCCTAAGAGATAGCTAACACAATTCGAAATCAAGAACAGAACTTTTGATGGGAGCCCGCACCATTATTTGAAATATTGGTTCCGTTATCACCAAATCAGCGTTTTAAAATGCATACCCGATAATTTATGCAAATTGTTTAAGAAACTGAAATAATAATTTCAAAGGTATAAACTAACGAAATAAAACACCGACATTATCTCAATATAGTTGTCTTAATTATTTCGAAAAACTGTTCTGTGAGACAGTTTCTGCTACTATACTTTATGGAAGTGTGCAGGCCAGAAGTTTACGTATACTGTAAACTCTGAATTTTGCGAAGAGAAACTCTTCGTAACAAAACTTACAATCATTCACGATTGTTTAATTTCCATTTGAGAACTTCAAATTTCGAATCCCGCGTTTCTGAAAATTTTTTGCTCTATCTGTGCATTTATTTTTTGAGCTACGTAAATTACTCGATCTTAAGCGAAATCGAGAAAACTATCCCTTGCAGTCGATGAAATCACTCCTCAAAGGTTTTAGTCAAGCTTTAGGTCTTGAAGGTAACTCTGATCCATATACATACATTACATATCGAAAAAACGCGTCTAGGTGGTGAAATTAAGAACAAATGAACTTTCTGCAAGTCGCAAAATGACACAAGTAATTAGTTAGACGTGGCTTTATAATGTAGCTTTGAGCTTTGAGGATTTTGGTTAAAACATACCTGGGTTTCACAGACAGCTGTCTTCTTTTGCTTCTTTTATGCTGATAATAATCTTTGGACTTCTTTCAATGCCAAGTACATGTTATTTAAAATTGAAATGAATTCATGACAAGTCACATCACTGAGGTATTGGACCTTTTGTTTTTTTCGTATCTTTCCTCTTTCGTGCCCGACGACTGTGGCACTATTTTTTATATATATATGTTCTAAGGTCAAGTGTATACATATGTGTCGCTCTGCTTATGAACGTCTTATATACACAAAAACCATGGTATAAAACGTGGTACTAATTACCACAACAATGGTGTAAATAACATGAAAACTTTTTATTACAAGACATTTCATTATGAGTTGTTGCTGGTGACGCGAACTTCAAGATTTTTTTATCATAGATAGAAATTCTCGTTTTTGATTGGACGAGCGAAGTACAGTCAATGAGAAAGTCCAAAGTATTGAAATCGAATAGAAACTATAAAATCCGCGACGGGACTGAGGATTATAATGTCTCAGCTCGTTGTTAATTTATTATTCATGCTTTTCTTGTTTCAGTTTTCATTAGAGGAGTAAATCATTTGTTTCATTCCTTAAGGAATGGTATGAAATTGCTTATACAAAGTTAATTCTAAAATAAAGAAATGAAAAGGAAAAAAAAGGCATACATATTGAAATGTTCTCGTAAAGTGAACTACAGGTACCTGTTGGCGTCAGCTATTGTACCACAACTATTCAGGCAAAGTTGTCTTGAGAAATAATTGAAATATAAATTAATGATGAAACATGAAGCCGCGGGGTAATGCTACTCATTTTTGCTTCCTTTTGACACAATAAATTTGCTAACTTAATATGTAGGAATAGCAAACAAACAACAATGGACATAGCTGATTAGAAAACCTTGTTTACAAGTTTATGATTTTACGCCTGTTTTGTGTCTTGAAGAAATAATGATAATAAGAACAAAATAACACAAAATATCTCTGTGTCCACACGCGGTAAGGTTAAGGGGATCTTTGTGTTGTCACAAATGTTCTCCTGAAAATCTCTATGGGATGAACAAACACGAAAGAAACTTGTTATCAGTGGTTGATGCGTTACACTTGAATAAATATAAAAGTTCAAAAGAAAACAAAAATTGAAGACTGAAATCTAATTTGTCATCTTGCGAAAAATTACAAAAGTTTCGGGCAAGATGACACTGGCATTTTTCAACGTTATCACTTTTCAATTTTTATAATGAACCTATCCCTATTCTAGGACTTGTTTAATGAAGGCTAGTAGAAAAATATAAAAATTTTTTTTAGACTGGACTCACCATTGCTCAAGGCAATGGTTATAAACTTCAATTAACAAACTAATATATCTCTGTGTGTTTACCAGTGATCGGGAAAAAGATAAGAACATTTTGGCAATTTTACCAACGTTCGAAGTAGTTATTTTGTGTTTGCATTGAGAATTGACGCAAGCTAGGGAACGCTGTACTGTATTTAGTGGATGGTCTGGTCTGTTGACACAAACGGCTACAGCTTTTTGACCAATCACAGTATGCCTATTATTCAATGCTTGGGACGACTTTGTCGGCTCGAAGTTCTGGTTGGAGTCTATATAGCCTGAATTTCCTAAATAATCAGTAGAGTATATATTAATTTACGTGTAGGCTTGTATTGAGGCGAAAAGTGTCAGACAGCCTAATGTGAAATATCGCGGTCACAATATGTTATGACTTTACAGAAATTTGGATCTAAGGTTCAATGGCTAAGTCTAACTGACATCTATTTTCCGTTGCTTCCTTTTAACGTTATTGTTTACAGTGAGCAGGCAATTCAGTGTTCTCTCTCGTTGTTTAACATTGTAGCATACGAATCTACACTTCAAGAAAATAAAAATAATAACTCTAAAATTAAAATATATCAGTCTTGAATCAGGTGCAATAAGGATTAACGTAAAATAAATGCATTTAACAAGGACAAATTATCATGGTCTTCTGAATAAATTTTACAATCTGAGACTTTCGGAGGACGTTATAGATTAATCATCTAATTTTTGGACGGTATTTCGTTAACCGACTGAAAATCGTCTTATACGAGTGTTTTTTTTTTCTCTGTGTCCTATAAATATGTAATTGTATGGAGCTCGGCCTTTTGGGACGTTCATAATTACATTGTATAGCGTCGATTTCTTTAGAATTATAATGTTTATGCCTTCAAATGATTTTCCTGGAATGAATTATGAATAAACCAGACAAAATGCCTTAAACGTACCCGACTCAAAGCCGCCTACCTTTTCCAAAATATTAAAGATATCGAAGGACGATTTCTTGGAGGGGAATGACTTCAGTGTAAACGTAGACAATACCTGTCGTCCGTTCGTGGTTAACTGTTTAAATCTACACAAATATCACCTGCCATTTGCTGCAATCATGCAACAAAAGGTGTGGTAATGACCGGTAAATATAAATCGTTGCAGGAGACATACGTAATATTTTCTTGCGCGGTTTTCATTATTTTTGACGAAAGTTATTTTTGTTTGTTGTTTTTATTCAGGAAATTAAGCACTGTCATCATATTTCTCGTCAAGCAGCCCGGGAACACAAATACATTTTTGAATGCATACAGAACGTGTCATACTAAGAAGGTCTGAGTGCCGGAGAGCGCTTGGGTCAAAATAGATTCAGAGTTGTCTCGTTTACATAAATTAATTAATTTTATGTAATACTAGACCGAAACTTGATTGATTTATTTATCAATTCAGGAGAACTCTAGTTGTCTTCCAAGTTCTAACCGCTACAGAAAATGAAATTAAAAATTGTGCTCAGTGCGACTCAACATTACTACGGCCTGAACATTACATAACACTATACAGAATTTAATACGTTTTTAATTAGAAGTTAGAGATCCCTGCCTGGACTTGAGTGGGAACATTAAAGTATGAATAGCAAATTAATTGAAGTCAAGTTTAGAACAGTAACAGTTGGACCAAACATAAATTGATTGCCACACGACAAACGCGTCTAAAAACGAGATCTCCAATTAAATTGAATTAAATATTCCACATTTTAGCAAGTTTGAGACTGACAATTTCTGGAACGGCCATAATTATGATCCATGACCATGCAAACCACGTATCAATTGCAAGCACATAATTTCTCAACGGGAGTTAAACAGCTGAAAGATTGCAGTAATTTATGACTTAAACAGAGATTACGGGGCTTTAAAAACAAAATCGATATATCACAGCTGAAGTGAATAAGTAATTCGTAGGCCGTATAATGTTTTCCGAGTTTCTATTTTGTACATAAATAATTGCGCTCATGTTCTGCTCTTGAAACGTTAAGTCTTACGCTTTTTCATTTAAACAGAGATGTTTCCACGCATTCATTTTCTACTCCTAATATTTATGTAAAATTACCACATTTCCCTTATATATCTACATGAGAAATACACTGGAATATTGATCTGCAGTTTCTCCAGTTCAAAATGAACGAGGCAGCGACGATCCAGAGATAAAATGCTTCCTTTTCCCTTGTTTCAGGGGCGAGTATCCGCTTGATTACTTTACAGGAATTAAAATTTGAAAGTATGAATGACATTGAAAAAAGAAAAAAAAAAATGATATGATTTTCAGCTTCAAATTTTCTTCAAGCGCAGGTATGACAGAACACATGTTGAAGCACAGAAGCTGTCTGGATTTCATGTTGTTCTCTGAAAAAAGCGCCAGCGAAGTATTGAATTAACTTTTTCTTGGCATTTAGTGTCCGATCTGCCTTAGTTTTACTCAGTACCATTAAATGTGTTATTCAATTTACATTACCGTGCTGCTCTCAAATATCTCAGTAATGCCCGGCACGGAAGCCAATGGAGTTGCAAATTGCAAACAATTACGCCAACAAGAGTTTCCCTGCAATTCGTGGTAAAATGTTCTGTGTTCCAATTCCGTTTCTTTGGAGTCAATTTCAAGTAATTCAATACTGCAGGGAATTGATCCTCAAAAGTCGTGTTATATTTCGTGTTAAGCCAGACGATTAATGCCTCGGAAACAAGTTACTTTATTTCTTCTACACTGACTGGTCATTAAATGAAAACGAGGCTTCACGCAACATTTAACGTACACATTAAACGGGGAGAGCCTGGAACAAAATCTACTCATTAACACCCTTTAAGTTCAAAACAGTTTCCAGCGCTTTCCAAGACTTAGATTTTGATGGGTCATTATAACCACTCTTTATCAGTTGATGCTACAATCATGGCATCAATCTGCCCAATCATTGGTGAACACGGTTTGTTTTTCGTGACAAAAGAGGTTCTCATAGCAACAGTATGACTTGCTAAAAACACCCTTCATTTTAGCTTTAAATACTCATATTACAAAATCCACACCGTAAAACCCATTGTTTTATTATCGAATTTTTGTAAGCAGGATAAGATGCAACGTTTGGCAGAGTTTGCAAACATTTTGTATATGGGGGATCAAAGCCATCTTAAGTTTTCGAAAATTTAAGTAATTTGATTGGGAATTTTAATGATACTATGAACGTAGAATCAACTGATTAAAAGTGGTTATAGCGTACATCAGTCCACCAGTCTTGTAAAGTACTGGAAAGTTTTTTGAGCCACCTTAAGCGAATGCAAGAAGAATTGAATAATGCGGGATTTATAGAACATTACTTTCCGAAACCCGTACAGAGTGTTCATTTGGCACCTTTACTGGATTTATGTAATAAAAAGTCTCTTTTGTTATTTTAATCAGCCTTCAGACTTTCCCATTCGAGCATGATTTCCGTCTGCATAAGCCCCTATTTCAGTTTGAATACTGCTCTTTTTTCCCTGCGTCAACAATAGAAAGCTTTTAGGAAGACTTGTAAATCTAATACTTTTGCCGGGGTACAGGCAAAACTAATTAACGGGTAATTTTAAACGATTTTTCCTCCAGAAAATTCCTCCAAAAAAATTTGCTACATTTAGTAGGCGTGAACAACTGAAAATATCCGCGGAAACCTTAATTGTATCATGTTGTGGTTTATATTAATTTCTCATAACTTACGAATAAGAGGTTTTGGACGGTGTGCGTGTAAATAGCCTATAGTTGTCCAGAGTGGACTGTATGTGCGTGTAAAACATAAAAGATGACTTCTTATTGTCTTCTTATTTACAGGCGAAGTGAGAAAGAAAAATATACATATCTGGAAGATTATCATTTCCGTAAGAAAGCAAAGCACGATATAACTAGTTGTCGCAATTCTGTCTCGTATGCAGAGACAACTCTCGTGTGCAGAGTGGCCTGTATGTACGTGTAAAACATAAAAGATGACTTCTTATTGTCTTCTTATTTACAGGCGAAGTGGGAATAAACTAACTAAATACATATCTGGAAGGTTATCATCTCCATAAGAACGCAAAGCATAATGTAAGTAGTTCTCGCACTTCTTTCTGGCACTCAGAACTTACCACGTCGGAGAATTTATTCACGTAGATTCCTTAATTTGCCAGATAAATTGAAGCCCTGGTTGTTTGATGTTTGAGCAAAGAAAACGATGTAATAGAGCGTTTTCACTCAGGTGGCCAACACCCATGCAAAGTTATTGGAACAAAATAAAGTGTTTACACAGAAAAGAGTTCAACTCTCACAGGATTGGTTTGGTACACCAACAAGATCGCTGTTGCATTGTTTTGGAACACCAATATGGCTGCCGTGACGTCACGTGAAAACACTCTATATGTCAAAATTATATTTACCTAGAGTACTACGACAAATACTGTTTTCTCAATAAACTAAACACATTACTTAAAGAGGGAAGTTTTGAAAGGGGAAACAAGCGAAATTCGATTATTATTTGTAATTTTAAAGGTCTTAAAACTGGCTGGGTAGAATGCTAATCTTCTTGAGTATGCATGTTTTGTAATTCCTTTTATTTTAAAACAATTATTTATATTTTGACAATATAGGACGTACTGTGGAGAATAACAGAGGACTAATCCAAAACTTGACCAAGAGGAAGAAAAAATATGTTATTCCGGAAATCAGTTAGCGGCATATACCTACAGACGCCTTCATATGCTGAAAGCGATACATAAAAGATGAAACGAAAAGACGACATTATTTTTTGAATGCACTTAAATACGTCAGTACCACACATAATTCTGTTACTGTAAATAAATTGATTTAGGGACGCGTTCTCCCCTATTCCCCTATTGATTTGCGTTTGCCGTTGATCGAAGACACTCACAAGACAGAGCAGAAAACAGTCATAGGTTGTTATTTGTTATATGTAGCCTTTTCGGTGTAGTACAAACTGACTAATGTAGAGCTAAATGCATTTCCATCGTTCGTCTATTGCGGTTCCATGACTGAACGAGATGACTTTTGTCTTTCCAACAATCGCGAGTCGGAGCGCCGTTTTATTATTTTATTGAAACGTTTACTTGAGTATTGTGAACTACTCCAAACTTCAGTGTTTCAACAGATGATCTACCCACTACACAGTGTGGATGAAAGATCTCCGCCATGTATTGCTCACATCGAGCGGGATTAATTACCGAAGTATTTATAAATCCTATATGTGCCGTTATATTGTCAACACTCTGCAAAAACCTTCATCATGTTAACTGAAAAGAAACCGTAAAGAATATGGAAACACTTACCTTGCTAGCCGACTTGCCGATATTCTCCGGGTTATTTTCCTAATTAGTGGCATGATACATTAATAAGTAAGGCAAAATGCAATTAAAAGAGGTAATGTGTAGGACGTATTGTTCTTAGTGTGATAAGTCGTGACTCACTCGCATTCCTCTCTTTTAAAGACGGTTTCTATGTAAGCTTATGTAGCCAGTGCTGCCGGTAGGTTTTCGTGCCTACAGTAGCGCAGGATATCATTGCCAGCAGTTTATTGAAAATTAACGGCTTTTAACAATACTGAAATCACAGAATACCCCCATAGGTACGCCTGTAACAAACTGAGCAATGCCTTCGCAAGCAGTTTTTAACTGTCCTGTTGCTTTTCAGCACACAGGAAAGTGACTTGAATTAAAGCCCAATTATTATCGTTGGTTTCTGTTCTGTGTTTTGAAATAGAGTGAGGCTTTATGAAAAGGTAAATTGTAATTGCCTTTTCCTATACAATTGCAATGTTCTTGTTCTTGCTTTAATTTTTTTGCCCTTTATAAATTTATTTAAACATATCAATGTACAAGGCCAGGAAGCCCAGGGAAGCCAACAGTCCCGTGAGCGGGCGAGATGAACCGAATCTTGTGTTGTGATTGGCTACCCAAGAGGGTAGGTTGGCGCCATCTTGCCCACTCGGGATTACCCGCTGTATCCCGCAGGAAAATAGTGGTCTTTTTCCATGTAATAAAATCCTTTATTGACCAAGCTTGTTCGGTCAAGATGGCTGGATATTGGCCTCGTCCTTTCTTTGTATGTTTATGGACCTCCACTCTGTGTAGGTCCATAAGCACGCAAAAGAAAAAAAAAAAGAACTTGGCCAATATCCAGCAATCTTGACCTCTCGCTTGGTCAATAACCCATATTTATCCAGCCATTTTGTGCGTTCACAGTCCTTTATTGACCACAAGGTCTTAGTTTAAGCTTTCACTTTACATGCCTGTCTTTTTTGTTACTAAAAGCAGACCATAAAAGTGATCTTAGCATTCATCAAGAAATAAGTTTAATTATTCCTTTAAACAAAGTCACTAAACGAATGTTTCGCCCATTTCAGCATTTTTACGATTCCATTCGTCAATCAGATTGATGTATTTGTTTCCGTGGTAAATAAAGTTGTCTGATTTTGAAATTGCACTGTCTGAGTCACTGCTGAACAAAGAAGAAGATGAATAAAATCGAAAATCGTCCAAAGAACCACCAGTTCGATACCATCTTTTGTCTGGGTCATGAATCGTTACCATGGGAACGACATCGTCGATGGACAGTACAGAATTGTCAATATCATCTCTTATGTCGCTGAGCAATCTTATTATATCGGTGAGGGAAGGGTTATCTTCTTCTCGAAATGCAGAGTCCTCGTCCTTTTCATCAGAAGAACTTGCATTTGTAACCTCGTCCTCAAATGTCACGGCAGTTGTCGGCTGCCTTTGACGTACTAATTGAGGAAGTGCTTGAAGAACTTTAATTACCTCCACTTTGGTCTTCTTGGCGACTTTCTTAGTTTTCACCTTGATGTATTTCGAAAGCTTTAAGTCTTCGAGCCCTTTTTGTCCAGTTTCACGAGACTCCGTGTAAGCGTCATTAAGTATAGCCAAGAACATGTTCAGAAAGATCATTACTATGGTCACCATGTAAGCTAAGACGAAAAAAGGTCCAATAATAATACTGACTTCTTGCAGTTCGTGGAAAGGTGCTTTGGAGCCAATTAGCATCAACAGAATAGAGCTGAATGATCGTGCAAATGAACGGTATTCATAAACATTTCTCCCGAACGTTAATACTGTAAGCGAGACGTATGCAGTGATTATTGTCATAAAAGCGAACGTAAACGACAAAAAGTGCTTCGAAGCTATGGCTAGAGTCATTCTCATTTGAATAATGTGTGGGTTGAAGCGAATAATCCTCAGGAGTTTCATCGTCACTAAAAACACAACAAATGCCAACAGCGTCACTTCGAGATCTGACCACAATGCAATGTTGTCCATACTCCAGCTTTGAAATGGATTTTCCTGGACCTTGGTAATGAATTCGCTCGTGTATGTTTCTTTTAAGAAAAACATGGCTAGGGAAACGAAGGAGCTTGTTAAAAGGACCATTTCGAGCCAACTCAAGGGCTTTTTTAAATACGTGCAGCCTTCTTGGTATACTTTGCCAATTTCGGTAGCCACACAAATGAGAATAAGTAACATAAACAATAAATGGCAAGTCTCGTAAAGGCCACGGAAGGTCGGATCCTTGGGTGAGTAAACCGTTAACGTTTTGACCTCTGTTATGGTGTTTGTTCCTCCACTTGGAAACCTCTCAAACAAGAACTTCACAGCACTGAATAAAGAACTGGCTGGCTGATAAATGGTGAATTCTACGAAGACAGCAGCCGTCATATTATCAATCCAATCATTTATTTCTAAGTTGTCGATTACACGTAGCGCATCTTCTGTGTTGTAACCAAGATCAGCGATGAAACCGCCGCCCGAATATGTTGACATCAAACCCTGGAACGACAACGTTTTTAACTCTTCGGCCGTTTCATAACGCCAGGGCCTGGGACAGAGATAGAGTAGTTTGAATTGCTGTTCGAATTCGCTGTGATTGTGGACTGGAATCCATTTTCGCAAGTGATACTTAGTTCTGTCTTCAGTGCTTGAGCTGAGGTGTGATATGCATCGAGGAAACTGCCGGGCAACTTGTGGCTCAATGGGAGTTATCTTACAGTTGGCGTCTGAGAATTAAAAGATGAAAAGTGAAAGAAAATAACTATAGCGAAAAAAATAGTTCTTGGAAAACGGAAGCCACCTCCCATTTTATGTGATGACTATCTACAGAAGTGATGTCTTCTGAAAAAATTCTGGAAAGTACTATCTACAGTACAAGCCTCCTGCTTTTTTTTATGTTGAAAATCCGTGCTCCTCGCTGCCTTCCCATTATTAGATTGTCGGTGCGGCATTCAAAAATCAAAACGGGGCTATTGTCGTCATTCCTAGCTCGATCCACTGATTCAAAATATGCCTACCTCAGAAAGAAATTCGAATAATGTCATGAGGTCTTTTTTGGGATTCGAAAAATACGTCCTATATGACAAACTGAAGAGTGCTTTTGGACGACATGGTAACGATCTTGCAAGTTTAGGAAGGTCATGATTGTGCTGAGAATATGCTTTGGAATCTCTCACTACATTTCTGCTAAACATATCGTCAATAATTTTAGCTCCAATGTATTAAACTTTTACATGGCTTCTCGGTCGGTGCTGATGCTTAATGATGGTTTCTGGAACTTGCAATGAATTGAACACACCTATTTCCTCCGAAGTACTTTCAGATTGCCGTAAAAATTTACTAACATTGCCTGGTACTATTGACGAACACTGACAACAGAACGTCGCTAGCCGAAACTCTGATCAGACTTTTCCGTTTGGAATCCACCACACTATCATTTAGGCTGGACACCTGCAGAACAGAACCTATTTAAAAAAACTGCTTGAGTCACTTACCCTTTTTAAATCTCTTTTGCCTAAGTCTCGGCATTCCTACCATGAACGCCTCTCTGTTTCGGATAAACCCTTCCTTGTAAGAAAAGGGCTTTCCATTGTACCACTTGACGTCGTAAAGGCCTGGCACGAGATTTTCTCTCGTCCAAATCCAGAAGGACTCTATGCTATCTACCTGTTAGACGTAAGTAGCATCCATAACTCATTTAAGTCATAGCTTAAGAAATATAACGTATAAAATACTTCCAGAAATGTGAAAACCGCTAATTGTTTAGTCAACAAGTTTATCACACTCCTAAAACGTTTTCGTTCGATACAAAAAACTTGCGCCCCAACATTAATCAATCCCTGTCAAAGAACTGACTTTCTTAAGAACACATCAGACCCATCTCAGTCATTCAAGACATTTCTCACTGATTATACAAAAACAGAGATATAACTAAAAATAAAGATTAGCTGCCGAGTGTTCATATAACTTGATATATGGTCACGTTAGACAGTCAGTGAACGTACCCTGGGGAAAATGTATGGCTTCTCCACATCAATTCAACTAGGGAGTGATTTTGTGCACTTGCTGGCAGTTGTGCGTCCCATCTTAGCTACGCGGTTGCACCATGGACTATTGTACTACTATTGTAATAGACAACACCATACCTTGTCAAATTGTATGAAGACGTGCTTTACTGCCTCTGTGAGTGTATATCTCTTACTGTCACGGTTACCGTAACACACCATCATTAGAAGAAATATGAACAAAGCAAAGATGACCATTTCTGTCACTGCCTTGATAAATCTACTCTTTAAAACGCTCACAGAGCGTACCTTGTGCAGTTCTTCCTCTCTTAGAGGATAGGAAATGATTTTCTTATCCATATTCTGATTGGAGTGCCCTTGCCCATAAACTTCGTCGTTTTCGATAGGTTTTTTAATGATGAGTGACAACAGCGATACCACAATCACTACTTTAACTGGCTGAATCAGTATTATGTCCTGGAAAAACGAGATCATGACAGAAGCAAGCCACTGATTGGCTACTTCTTTTCCCCACATAAGGCTGTAGAAAACAACGAAGGCAGCGGACACCAATGATGTCATAAGACAGAGGGCCCAGCCAGCATAAACACAGAAACGAGGGAAGCAGCCAGTCGGTTTCTCTCCATCGTCGTTGACTTCGTGACAGTCACCTTCTTTCGAGTCGGGTGGCTTTATATTCCTAAATATTGCAACAACGAGGGCGTTGACAGGTATGGAAACGAGCCCACTCTGGAGCCCTATTTTGATCTGAGTCCACGATAGCCCAATAGGGCCAAGTCTGAACGTGTCTTCGGGTTCAATGCCCTGTTTGTAAAACATGGCGTTGGTAACCATAGCTGCAAACAAGATTGAAAGGCAGCAGGAAAGACGTTGACATCGTGTGAAAGTGTTGTGAGGAGCTTTAGTGAACAACGACAACCATAGGTGCTTCTCGCCAAGAGTTTTGGCGCCCCTGAAATAGAACAGATTACTGAAAGATAAGGATTCTTTTTTTCCCGCGCATCTGATCTCGACCTCGATCTTGCCGTCGCCTTTCTCAAGAGCAAGCCATCTGTTGCCAAGAAAATACCACTTATCGTCAGTTGCATTGCAGGTGACCAACACCTGATGGAAAAACCATGCCGGACTTTCTCCTGAGTTGTCATGCCAGATTTTAATTTTGAACAACGAGCCTAGGGATTCTGAAAGGTGAAGAGTGAATGTGTTTACACTTCCTCGAGCGAAGAACTTCTTTTCTAGATGACTTTGTGTTAACAGAATTGGGGGCGTACACCCGTTCTCACCAAAAAGGATGATAGTCACGTTCGCTGTGGTTCCACAGTTTCTCCAGATCCCTGTTTGGATGGAGATGTCGTAAGAGTAAGTACAGTCACCTCTTGCCTTGAGATGGATGTTCGGTGCAACCTTAAAGCAGAAAATCGAAATATAGAAATGAATGACCGTTTATAGTTTATTGTAACGGAAGCTCAGAAATTCCCTCCTTATTTGCATGACGTTGGTTTAGTCTTTTTCAAACCCTTCTTCGAAATGTAAATATTTCTCGATACCGATATTCATACGTACTTTTCTTCCTAAATAAGTTGCGGTAATCCATTACTTTCATTAATTGGCCATTATTGCTTGTTTATTCTTGCGTGTTTGTCTTTCTTTGTTTTGGTTATGAACAATTTAGTATTTAATTTTCAGCTGAGAATGATTTAGTCTCAGGCTGGATTTGGTGCTTTGATTGTTTTGTGTATTTATTTTCTGCTTTTAAAAAAATGTATTGATGCTACCTTTATTTTGTTAGGAAAAATTAGATACTGATATCTCTCTAAAACTGAAGCTCTAATCTTTTATTTTGAAAAGCCACCAGATTTTTTTCCCTAAATTTCCGGATTTGACCATATCGTTTCACTCCTCCATGGAGATAAATATATGAAAGATCATATATTTGAACTGCGAACAAAGATGCAAAGACCTAAATGACCATTTCTTTTACTCCAGAAGTAAAAGAAATCACTCTAAAGCTAACTAGTTTAAGTGAATAAACCGATAGCTGATTACTTTTTAAAATTGAAAATACATGTGGAGAGCCTGGGCGGAGAGGTGCTATGCAAGTTCAGCGTCCGCTTATTTAAGGACACTTAAGTTGCATAGTAAGCATGATCCCGGCCAGCGATGCAACCTAGACAGCCCTGTCCAGAGTGAAAGCAAGCAGGCAAGTGTGTCTCACACGAGAAAATCAGAAGAAGCAAAACGATATATACGAGGTCTATAAGGGAGAAAAGTTTGATCTGGTACCTGTAAATCATCTTTCTTATCAGCTCTTCTCGCAAAAACAAGACCAATGGCATACAGTCCAAACACCACGCAAACAAAGGACAAGACGACAAAGTTCCCAGTTTCGCCCAGTTTCCCAAACTCAGCGAAAACTTTGTCAAAGTCGATTGGATTTGGCGCCACAAATAAGTCTCCACCAAATGCAGACAGGTGAGTACATAAACAATGAAGTTTAGCTGGTGTAGCCTGACTGCCAACCTTTTGAACGATAAAAGAGTAAAATGAACTGTTAATTGAACGAGAAGCTCATTACCAAATGTTTTCTCAATTAGCGAAATCCTTCCTTGGATAAATTGGTGACCTTTAATTTTCAGTGGGTGAAAAGAATCTAACAATGAATTGATTGAGAATGAGTTACGAGCCAGAGTGATTTGATACATTAATGCCTGAAAGAGAGAAATGATTTGAAAAGGGGAAAGCCACAAAAAGCAAAACATAATGGCAATTTTCATCTAACCAAGAGCGAAGTTTCTGAGTTTTCTATCCATCGGACTTGTACTTACCACGCAAGCACTTACCAGAACCCCCAACCGAAAATCGATAATTTTTTAGCAACTTCAAGACGAAAAAATTGCTCTCAGTCTGGCCCAAGGATAGGCGTAGAAGGAATCTTAGCAGCCGACTGTTGCATGCAATATGCTTATTACAAGACTTCTTAGGACCCACTATCCCACTAATCTGCAATCTTAAGAACGTTGCAGGTGTTATTTGGAAGAATCGAAATGAAACAATTCATTTCTGAGGCATATTTCCAGTACGCTGCACAGAACACTAGGGCTGTCTTAATAACCTTAAAAGAGTAGAGCTGTTCGGCAAATTGGACATACTGAGTACACCAGTACATGCCTCATGCAATGCATGAAACTTTATATACCTGACATCCTCTGCTGGTCCACTCGTCGTCCTCCACTGACCAATACATACATGCTCCCATGGTAACAAACAGATCATACTTTACGTCAGAACCATTCTGGAACTCTAACCTCCCAGTATTTTCCACAGATGGAGGACTCTTCACCTCTACGCATGACCGTTTCTGACGACCGCTGGTATCACGACATCTCCTTCTTTTGCGTGTATCGGTTTTCGTATTGTTCTTCTCGATGGATTTTACAACGTAACGAATAGCCAGAAAGTGAGTACCTGTGTGTCCGGTTATTTTTGGTGATATAGTAAACAGATAAGGATCGGATTGGCAGTCGAAGAATCCATCGTGTTCCGTGTAGCTAAAGCAGGAGGAAAAGTTCGGGACAATCGTTGCAAAGTTATTTTCTGCCGGTGTAGGTCTTACTTTGTATCTGATGTATATTTCAAGTTCCTGGTTATTTGCCGGTATGATCCTAATATTTGCCTCGGCATCGCCATAAGGGAGAAAAATCTTGTGATAGCGCATGTTTTTTATAGAGTCTGAGGGACTTGGTTTAACATAGAACTCTCGCTGTGGCTTCTGTTTCTTGAGATTCTCTTCTTTTTCACGTTGCCAGTTCTTAATGTACATTTCCACGGGTTTGGTGAGGCCCTCCACATGGAGCGGTTTTCCTGAGGTGACGTTTTTTAACGTTACGTCGAGAACAGAAGATTTAATATCTCTAGATTTCGGATGCCACGTGTAAGGATTCACTTTAAATGACACGAGCTAAAAAAGAAGAAGAGGAAGCAGCACCTGTTAAATAATATCTTCAAGCGAACACTTTTTCGCAAGGAGTCTCCCATTTATTGATTATTGAGTTGTTCAGCTGTCCTTAACCTTCAGGGACAAAGTCCATCACACAGCTCCGAAAACTGAAACACTGATACCCTACCGTATGGATGTGCTGACGCAAAGATGACTGATGGACCTGCGCACTTCTGACTGTTTTCTCAAATAGGTGAACGATAATAATAAAGAGGAAAACTAGAAAAATAGAAATTTCAAATGATTGAACTTTTTACTTAACTTTAACAAAAATCATGAATAAAAAGACATATATTAGTTATGCAACGCTCTCGAGTGCTACACCATGGGATATCCCAAGAAAATTCAAGTGACAAGTGGTGTATTCCACGGTATGGCACGAGGGAGCGTTGGATATCTATTTTATTCCATTCCATAGAAAATACAGTGCCCATCACCATCAATGCGACATGCGCGCGGCGCATGATGAGAAGGTTGGATGAAAAACCGTCAAATTTACAGCGGCTTCCTGTATTCTGATTGGCTGTGTTTTCTGTAACAGAAACTGCATCAACCTGATAATTGCATATAATTTAATCAAACAATTGCCAACGACTGCAGCCAGTCAACCAGCGAATTAAGCAATCAACGATCGATCTATCGATGGAAGTAAGGATGCATTGATAAATCAATCAACAGTCGGCTCAGCCTTTCAGTCGGCCTGTCTGTTAAAAGATACCTATTTCGTTTCAAAAAAGGCTAAAGATGATTCATTGTGAATACCTTGACATCGACTACGGTGTTTTCGTCCAGTTGGTCTCCTGGAAACAGGTCCTTGGCATCAGGCAGCTTAACTCCGTTTTCTCCTTTGAGCAACTTACTGACTTTCATTTCAGTGGCTTTTTCAATGCAGGCTGTAAGGTTTATGTACGGAGTGGTAATTATGGTTGGGTTTGCACATAATTCTTCTTCAGTTATGGTGTTGACCATTTCCACGCAATCGTTGGTGATTTTCTTACCCTGTAAAAACAAAAAAAAGAAAAAATCAAACAACAATCGAGCAAAGAGAATGGGGTGTAAAATGTAAATGTAAATCGTATTCAGATAGTGATCATGCACTTAGCTATACAAGCACTAAGCTTAGCTAGTTTACAGGCATGCCACTGAAACAAAGGAAACAAATATTTCAAATAAATGTAACTTTGTGGTAGTATTGTGGTATTCCTTTAATCTTAATTGGGAAAGGGCGTCTTACCTTATTTTTATCGATATGAGCATTCTCCTTTTCGGAATCAATGTCCATGTCCTTGGACGAAGCGGCCAAGACATTTCCTAACCCGGTTAAAATGTTCAAATTGATCTCTGTGCCAACTTCAAGTTCTTTCGTTTCCCTGCTGTTCATGGTTTCCAAGAAAGAAGTGGTTTTTCTTAATAATGCCACTGCATCTTCCTTCAAATAAATGAAAAAAGACAAAATTGCAAACACTATATAACAATAACGAATTATATGCAACTAGCAATGAATGTTTTCCTATTAGCATTTTCCAGATGATACTAGTCTCGAAAAGTATTGTTAGTGACAGTTGTTCTTGAATCAGCAATTTTTGGAGACGTCAATTTTTGCCTTAGTTCCAGAGAGTTTAGCCTTCGAGAGCAACCGGCTTTTTCGGCTCTTGTTTCACGCAGCGAGACAAGAGCTGTAAATAAGGCTATCATTCTCTGCTTGAGATATCGATAGGTTACTATCATTGAAAGCCATACCAACTCTGAATTGGATTGGATTTTTATCACGATTGGTTCGTTTCAGTTCACAGTATAGACTCAACTACAAGAACCCTGGCTTCGGTCCTTCTTCATGCCATTGATATATAATTATAGCTAGATAGTAAGACTATACTCTTTATGCTCAACAAATTATAACAAATAGGAACCAGCTGTTTCAATTTTAAGTCTAAAAAGCTTCTAATTGAAGAAAAAATTTAATGGCCATATTTGTAATCTATACGTCAGGCTTTGAACCACTACAGGTTCTCATACGCAGGTAGGGTTTTACTGCACTGTCTTTAGTTTTAGCGGTTTAAAATTTCAAGGTGGCAGTTTATTGAAACTACAATTAAGTATACCTTAACAAAAGATCATAGCGTACCTGTGAAGACTGTGGGAGAGACTGATCGACTCGCTTCGTGGAGTAAGCTGTAATGACGGCCACTTTGGTAACAAGGTTTAGCCGATCTACTTTAACTCCAGACATTATGTTTAACACGGAGTCTTTAAACTGCAAAATACAGACGGGGCAAACATGTTAAGATAAGTGGTGTTCTTTAACATAAAAAAGAGACAGGCGCGAGTCGGTTCATTGCAAAAGCGATAATGTTCCCCCATAGTTTTCCATTTCCTACTGTTGTGGAATGACGCTAAAATGAATGAAGTTTTAATAAACACACTACAGAAGAAACATTTTGGCAATCTTATATGGATCGAGAACCTTGGAGCGCTAGCTACATCGCACTAACGAAAACCGCCAACTGTCTAATGTCCATATAATTCCTATTGCACGCACAGATGTGCCCGAATTAGTTTCATCCGGCGGCCCAAATTCCCAGTCTCGGCCTTTTAGAACAAAATGGTTCCTTAACGTTTAATACTGCTCATTCTGCTAATGACTTCATTCACTGTTGGTGTTCATGAAGAACATCGCTGTACCTCTCACCCACTGTTATCTTTACTAACAACCTTTCGCAAGCTATTGACATACATCTCACCGATTCATCTTGTTTCAGCTTATCATTGTCATCAACTACAGAGAGAATAGTTATGGCCATATCAGCTGCTTTGTCGACATTGTTGTTCCGAACAAGGTCTCTCATTTCACTCTGTGCTTCGTCAATAAGTTTCAACAACGCTTCTGACGCAGGCGGAGGTCTCACCTAGAAACGCAAAATATAAATGGATATAGCTAAACTGGATTGCAATCCATGTTTACTTCAGAAAAAACCTCGATAATTTTAGCGAGTAGCTATATGTTATGTAGACAGGATGAAGGGTGGCGGTGGGGGGGGGGGGGGCGGGAGGGTGTAGAGATCTAAATCTTTGGGGGGGGGGAGGAGGTTTTCATTCAGAAGACGTTAATAAAAGTTGAACCACTAGGTTGCATTATGCTACCGAACTAAAGTTAAAAACAGCGTAATTTTTTTTTCTGGGCTCTTCTACTACAGTTTGTTATTCCAGTTTATAATACCATTTCACTGATATTGCCGTTTAGCTTGTCCGTTATAAGGCATCTTACCTTAGTTTTGACTAGCACCGTTGAAAATTCTCCGTAAGCGTCGATAATCTGAAGATTCAGAGTCCGCTCGTAATCTTTTTCAGGGTCTCCTAAAGGGAGTTTACTGGTCACGTTGCCAACCTTTCCGTCTTGAATGATAATGGTACTGAAACTGAATTTGTACTTGAAAGCATAGCGCAGTGGAATATCTTTATCATACCAACCCAGACAACTGATGTAAAAGTCCGTGATGATGGCACTTCCTTCTCCTGGATTTACATGGCAGCCTGTTACTTCGTTATTATTTACAAGTTTCGGAGGTGCATTAACATTAAATGTATAAAGAGCTTGTTCTTGTAGAATTCCGTTATGTTCAGTCGCTGTGACCCGGACTTGGAATTTCTGTCCTTCTTTGATGTTGGTAAGAGCGTCGAGTCTTGGTAAATGAAACTGCGTTGTATTTATACTAGTTCTTGTTAAGCTTGTTGTGTTTTTAAATTCACTCCAGGTGAATTTGCCTTGTCTGTTGGTCGTACGAGTGTGAATGGTCCATGAAAATGTGGCTATCGATATACATGGTCGGTTGGCACAAACCACTCTGAGTGTAAGCTGTCGCACAGGACTGACTTTCGCCCGACAATTATTGATACATCTGAAAAACAAAACGCAAAAATTAAACATCAAAACTTTTTGACGTCAACGGAGAAAAAACAGCAAGTCTTTCAAAGATATAGAATGACACAAAATGTTCAAAGAGCTGCGTATTTTCGGTTGATCTTTACGATAACCCTATGAAATGAAATTGATCTAGTATCTGTAAATTCAAAAGAGGTGCTCTGCACCACGCGTGTGCTTTATCGAGTTTGCAAAATAATCGGAGAATTAGGTACACTATCATTGATTAGTTTGGAATAATATAGCACTATAGAACACGTACCTTTAAGCTAATTATGTTTAGTTGATATATTTGTTTCTTTCAGTACGTTTAAATGGCATGCCGCGCATGAACTAGCTAGTAGCTAAGCGCATTGACGACTATAGACAACAGCATTTCTTTTTTACGTTACGCGCCCTGCGTCACGCGCTCGCTGTGAACGACACGAGTTTGATAAAGTAATCCCCGCTATGACTTGAAAATTCAGTACGCTTTAGGTTATCAAAAATTTTTGGTAACTTTTCCTAGCACATACAAAGCTCAATGAGCATGGTTATTTGAATACTAAAAAAGTACTTAACAAAGCAGCATCAACAAAACTCACCCAACATAGAATGGCACTGCCGGCCTTATTTTCAGCTCATGCTTCGCATAGGATACCCTGCCATCTTTTGCTACTGTCAAGCCAAATAAGTAAGTGCAGTTTGACTTTAGAGAAGGGAGGTGAATGATAGCAGTACTTTCCCTGGAAATTGTGGAGTCGGTCTCATTGGCAATGCCAAAACAAGGTTCCACCTCAACTTTGGGAAAGATCAGAATATCCACTGGATCCCATCGACATGTTCTTTGGCATTGCCACATAAAATTTAATGTCCCGCTTTGAAGCGACTGTGACTCTGGATCGTACGACCCGGAGCCATCTATTGTTGCATTTCCTAATTCCCTTGTAACTGATGCGGGTCCCACGATCTTAGCAATTATATCCGGCAAGCGGATTCTCACAAATCCAAAATCGTACGAGAACGTTCCTGGGATGTTTTCAGAAACTGAAACTTCTACCGAAACGTACACGATACCGGCGCCTAAAAAACTTGGCCGGATACTGATCGTGTTCCTGTCTGTGACTCCATACATTAAAAAAGGTGAAAAGTAAGTTGTTTCAGAGTCGACGGTTGAGAGCATCCATTGGTACTGCGTTTGGTTGCTTTCGAAACAGTTGCTGGTGACAATAGCTTTAAAGATAAGAGGCCCGTCACTAGTAATGATGAGATCTGATTCAGGAACGCTATGTTTTAGCTGCACATCAACATCTGGAGGTTCACAATGGCATCCAACTAAGAGATAAGAAGAAAAATGCTCGTAACAAACTTTTAACTTGAAAGTTTATGCAAGATTCTGTGAGGTCTGGTCAAAACGATGGTAACTGTACTACATGAGAACAACATGACGAACAGGACAAACAACGCCCATTAGCCTACGAACTAATAAGTACACAATAACGTTAAGAAATGATAATCGAGATTCTAGGTGGTACTAGTGAGCTGTATACATGGAAAAGCACAGAAAACACTAAGAAGGAATTGATGACGACTGTGGAAGAAATGGTAAACATTTTGTTAAAAAAAAAAAACCGATTTGTAGAAATGATAACTTTTTACATAAAGTACACACGATTTATACTGTGGTTCTCTAATAAACATAGTATAGCAATTCGGAGTTTGAGTAGCAGTATAGAAGCGGTTGTTCGTATCTGGGTGGACGGAGAGCTTTAGCGGTACGGGTAGGCCAAGCATGGATAGCGGAATCGTAAACTAAGAAATATCTTGACCACTAAATTCATAGTACAGCTAATGAAATTAAACTCAGTATTTAATGAGATTTATATCTCAAGGCTCGCAACTCTGTTATACGTTTATGTAATACATATTTGTACGGTGAACTTACTACTTACCTGGGTATCTTATTTTCAGATAATCTGACTCGAAAAGATCAGTTTCACTTATGAAGGACTTGAGTTTAGCTATAAGAAGAAGAACGCTGGATTCAGTGCAGTATATGGCAATCTCTGCCGTGGCGAACGTGGCTATCTCTGGGGACGGCTGAGGACTAAAAAAACATAAACAAACTGAAGAATTAAATTGACAATAATGAAAATAAAACACGCTATCATTTGGATCTGAGCGGACACCAAAATGGAAATCAAAATGCACAAATTTTTCGACAAGGTATCAGTATTTTGTGGGTAGAAACTTAGAATATCATGTATTTCCCTGCATGGGGTTACGGGGGCATCAAAATTCCTCGATCTGTTACTTGCCTCATCTGTCTGAAACGCAGCAATCACCCGTAGAATCACATATTTAGCTACCCATATGTCGCAATACTGATTAGCAGTACAGGAAACAAACAAGCAAAGAAACGGGTAAACTAGAGATGTGGTTACCTCAATCTTAAGACCTCGTTATATAAATATCCTCCCACTTTGGTAAAATAAGAATGAATCTGGAAAAGAAAGTAAACGGATATAATTTAACAATCTACATTCCCTTGTATGTCCGAAATCAGCTTAGATTGAAATAGCTACTTACTGAAACTAAGATTCTGCCTTGTTTCTAATAAATTCTAATTTCATTTATGTAAGCTCAATTGACTGACCTCTTCTGTCGCTCTAGATGAGAACTGTATATATTCATCACTGGAAGTGTTCATATGGCTTAGAGTGAATGTGATATTGTGAAACATCAACCAGGCCTCAAAATAATAACCTGAAATAAGGCAATTACATTTTTATTACTCAATCGATTATTCGATCTACCAATGAATGAATGAATCAAGTAATCAATCAATCAATCAATCAATCAATCAATCAATCAGTCAATCAGTCAATCTGTCAATCAGTCAATCTGTCAATCAGTCAATCAGTCAGTCAATCAGTCGATCGGTCAATCAGCCAATTAGTCAATCAGTCAATCAGTCGATCGGTCAATCAGTCAATCAGTCAATCAGTCAATCAGTCAATCAGTTTATCAGTCAATCAGTCAGTCACAGAATGAAGAAATCAATAAAAAGTGTAAAGTAAAAGAACCAGCAACCCAGCAACACATCAAGAATGCACGGTTAGTTTTAAAGAAAACTCTCAGGAATCAGTATTTACCAAACTGGTTTGAAACCTAGAATAGGTCATCAACAAGTTCAAGGGAGAAATTTACGCAAAAGGAGGTTAGAAATAGTTATTAATTTTAAAACTACTACACATTAATTACAAAGACTTAAATTAGGATGTCATGCATTACGAATAGAAATTGGAAAATATGAAAATAGAGAAGCAGTAATCGCAGCATAAGAGCGAACATGTTAAGTATGTGACGAAAATTGCATAGAACATGAACAGCATTTCTTGATGTATTGTCAGGGATATACCTCTATAAGACGTGAGCTGCACTCAAATATCTCAATCGCAGATGCTCGTTACACCAGTTTAAGTGATAACGAGAGGACCAAGTATTTAAAGACAAGAGCAGGCAATAAAGATACATCTAAAATAGTAGGTAACCATATCCATTTAATGTTTCAAAAAAGAAAAGATATTCTTGATTAACAAATGTAATAAGCGCTATGAGTTTTCCAATTAATTGTATAAGGATATGCATGGTAAATGTTATTTTGTATTTTTATTAGTTAATGTTCAAACGTTTATTGTAATTAAACCAATATCTCCCTTTGGAGAGTAAGGCACAATAAAGATATACTATTATTACTATTACTCAGTCACTCAGTCAATCAGTCAATCACTCTTTTCGCTAATCGATCATTCAGTCGGTCGGTCAGTCAGTCAGTTAGTCAGTTAATCAGTCAGGCACTCAGTCAGTTAGTCAGTCAGTCCGTCAAGACAGGCAGTTACGCATAAAAAAAAATCAATTACTTGGTTCGCAGCCGTAAATTTCCATTCTGAGTCCAATGTTGTTATGCCAAGTGATCGGCTCCATCATGACTTTTGATGCCAGACCGGGGACTGGTAAGTCGTGTCTTCGTATTTTGTTACTGTCTTTATTCCCATTAAAAACCTGTTAAGACGAGAAGATGAATTCAAACTAACTTCAGCAAATCTGTTCATGATCAGTCATCAAGAGAATGCCAGTAAAGCGATGGTTATGTTAGGCCTGGCATCGAGATACAGCTAACTATCATAAGCTGGGGATTATGACTAAAGGAGCGAATAAGTATAAGTTAGCGACAACGACTTGTAGTCTAAATGTTCTGGCAGACAATATAAAGGATATAAGTCCAGATCTTTTATTTTAGGTATGCTTTGAAATAATAAAGATTGATAAATGTCTTTATTTAACCAAGTTTCCCATTGAGTGTATATACGTGTACAAGATATACAACTAATATCAATAAAGGGACTAATAATTAAAGAAATAAACAATAACCAAAGGGGGTGTTTTTTACGATGTTTTATTGTCATCAAAATTTGCTTCCAAGAAAATAAATACATATATATATAAAAAAAAAAAAAAATGTCGCTGAGAATCTTAAATTCCTCAAACCCGGGTATTTATCGTTGTTTCCCTGTGAGCAAAAACGAGAAAAGAAAAATAGACAATTGATTCATGCTCTCGCGTTCATCATCGAGGTTTAAATCGTAAATTTAAGTGTCTGCCTAAATCCAGTCTTGGCTGCGACGCCAGAAGCCCCCAGAACGCATTGTCATCTTGCGGGTTTTAACCTGCTCATGCATGGTCACCCCAAGATACTAACCACAAAACAACTACGTTTGCTAAAATGCATGTAGCTTTCTATTTAGTGTGAGTCTATCGATGTTTCCTCACTCATATTTACGCTCAACAATTGATCTATTCCAAAATAAAATTTAATTCATAACAAAATTTGTTGATATAACAATTTTATTTCAAAGACAAAACGCCGCTAAAGATTCCTTTGTTATGTATACCTAGTGGTTGTTACTTCATTCATTGTTTCGTCCCTTGAGCCCCGAAAGAAAACATTAATAGTTAAGCATTGTGTTGATAGTATCCTGCTGAGCTACCTCAAAAATACTATTCTACAAATTCTGCAAAAGAAAGATGTCATTCTCAAATCTCTGTTTGAGGTCCGGCTCGAAGGACTCATGAGTTACGAGGAGTGATTATATTTGTGCAGAGGTTCAAACATTTTCGAGGATTTTGACCAGTCTGGGAACTACAAAATGAAGATTTTTCTAGAAATATGGTAATGCTTATAATCTGAAGTTATTGAAATAAATTTCAAAACTATAACTGCAGGACGAACACGTACTTGTCACTGCTTTTATCATCTGCTTTTATTTTCTTTACATATATTGGAGAACGTGCCTGGCTACCAATTTGTCTATTCAGTATTATACATTTCGCAAGGCATAGTTGCCGGTCAAAGGCCGGATAACACTATTCGCTGAATAAATCGCTTTCCAGTAGATAGGTGTTGACAAAACAAACTTTGATATTCACTGGACAGTGAATTATCCGGTTTAAAGCATGTAATTATCTACACCGTGAGTAACCGGGCCCAAGACTACATTTGTTAGCACCGGAAGGTCCCTGTTGCCCTAATTTTTTTGAAGTTTCTTGTCCGTTTTTATCTAATATAAAATATCTTTTTCATTACAGCTATCACATTTTATTGTTATCTTTTGTTGCTTGTTATTGAAAATAGATATTTATATTCGCTATGGTTTTGCACGTGAGTTAAAAGTTGTAAAAAAGGATATGACTTCGAAACTCACTCTTCGACGTAAAGCAATACTGAGTATTAATTGCCGGCTACGTCTGTACACATTTGTATATGTATTATCAGTTTGTCGGTGTTGATTCTTTTTTGTTAAAATCTTACTCGTTTGTTTTGATTTTGATGTTCGAAAATGTTTGTTGTTTGCGTTTAAACGCTTGTTAAATGGTTTTTCGGCTACGAAGTGTACTTAAGGTACCAGACCAAACTTATTCATTTGACATCAAATATTCAGCATGTAGACAGAACGGTTAAACTCTTTAAATGTAAAATTACCAATAAATCGAGGCATAGCTAGTCAACATTGCTGGCAACAAAAGAGACTCCCCGTCATCAGAAAACAAGTCCGACTTCTATGTATTGTTTTTGTCACAAAATTATCTTCAACATGATAATACGAGAAAATAGTAAAGAACGTTTCGACATCGTCAAGTTTCAAATTTCGAAGCACGTACTAATACCTGCTAATTTCACTTATTTTCATGTTCATGTGCTTCCTAGAAGCCTTTCAAGCCCAACCGATCAATAAAATTATCATTTCAACAACACAAATATTGGAAATGGACGAGAAAAGGGTTCTGAGATCATTGCAAGAACAATTTTAGCGTTACTTTGTGCACTTACAGAACAATATATGAAATGGACATAATTGCATCGAAAATGAGGAAATTCTATAAAGTGAATTGGATTGGTAAATATATTCAGCAACAATGATTAGGAAACATGTGGTGTAATAAGAATACAAAATTCGTCTCGTAATTAAGAATATTAACGCTCTAACCATAAGCTTGTGACGGAATTACATCTATTTTACACATCACGTACCCAATTTTTGGTTTTTTCATTTTCATCTTTTGATAAAGTATTCAAATTTTAAACTTGACACATTGCCAGGAGGCTTTTAAATCTCCCAATACGTTCCGTCGCGCAAACAAAACGAATCCTAGCGAATTCATCCGATTCTTAGAATGATATCACTCAGTCACAACAAAATCCAGTAACACTGCGCTTACCAAAAGTTTTCCATGAATGTCCTTAAAATAATCGAAGTCCTGCTTGGCGGCATACATCAAGCGATAGCTGGTAACCCATTCCGCAACCGAAGCGTCTCCATAACCCTGAGTCGCAATTCCTGTAATAATCAACTCTTTCCGGAGGTCGATTCTGATCCAAGGTGTCCTTTCGGAGAAACTATAACGGGCCCTGTAGCCTGGTGGCCACGCCGTTAAGTTGAGTCGGGCGCGATGGGCTCCATATGTCGCAAAATCATTGTTGTAAGCTGAGAATGACGAGAACTGTTCATCTTTAATGAGGCCATTCGCAAGACCAAGGGGCATGTTGCATGGGTCTGTGGAGACAATATTTGTGTAAAAATGGCTCCTAACGGTCTTGACTAATGACGCAAAGATGGCATTGGATAAGATTATCATCAGGGCTATTTAAGCTTCCTAGTTAATGATAGCTGCTGGACTTACTTGGGCATCCAGAACTTTTCAAGCTGGCACTCGTAGACAAAGAAACATATATTAATAGCTGCATCCATCTGTAGCGCTTCATTTCAAGACTATTTCTCCTTCAAAGCGTCCTTTTAACGGCTTCAAAAGCCGCCTCATCCTTTCTGCACGCGTTCATATTTGCTGCCGTGTATTAAAAACCCCGAAGGCATTCCCATGTGTGGCAACCATTGTTTAAAATGACAGGCGAAGGTATCACTCGGCCCGCGATTAACACGAGACACTGAAAGGTGAGAAAGAGCTAAAGCCGGATGACAAACAAAACCTCGGTTATTAAAAATTTAAGAAATGATGCATTTGTACAATTTTCTGAACAGCATGGTTCAAGGTTCAAGTTTTCACCACTGAATGAAAGACTAAACACAAAGCAAGAGACTCTCAGCTCTGTTTATCTCAAATGTAATATATGTATAACATTCTTAATCAAGAGAAATTTTTTTCCTAGAAACTATTGCCACAATTACCGTTCGTTTTTTAAACGAGACGAATCTAGAATATCTAATTGCGTGGTAAGTAATGACTCCACCAGCAAGCAAAGCGTGCGCGTAAGTCCTATCTGCATATCAATTGCTTTAATTTGGAGTCTGTCAAAAAGAAAAAAAAAAAAAAAAAAAAAAAAAAAACCATTTTTAGTGACTACTATTACAAAACCAAAAACAAAAGTCATTGTTTCGAGGATGGAATTTATTACCAGCCCACAGCAGGCATGACATCAACATTTCAAAAATATTCAACTTAGACGTAACCGATTGACGTAAACGTTCTTTTGCGGGCTTTCGACGGAAAATGGTGATATCTTTATTGCTTAATTGTATTTACAAGGGATGAGGTTTCATTCTTACAAATGGGTCAGTCAGAACAAAGCTCTTTTTGCCATAAAGGTGTTTAAGGCAGTCAGTGCCATAAAGTGATATTGTTTGAAATAATACCTGCTCATTTTGCCAATCCACCTGTTAAAATGCTCAATTTGTGTGAATCATTAGAACATGCACACAAGGGCTATAAATTGGACAATTTTTAAATGGATAAATCAACATGAGCTCGCATTAAAACTGTCGTGTTTAGCGACAATTTTGTTTTTCAACGCAGTGATTATTACATATAAGCATTGTGACATTGTGTATAAGTCTCCAGCTGAGCTGTAGCTCGGTGAATCCGTCGTTTTAAAAATCTATTTGTAAATTTCAGGTAGACGTTTAGCCTAACTTCCCTTGTACGAAAATTAAATCCAAGCAGGGAAACTGACTATATCGGTTTTATCCAAACTCTGGTTATTGTTTAATCGTAACTTTTTGCTAGCGCGAAGGACTGCATAATCGCCGTATACAAATTGTCCCAGTGTCATTCCGTATTTTCCCAGTGAAAAAAAAAAAGTAAATCCCAGTACCCGTTTTACCCTTTCAAGACCGTCAGTAAAGCCTCCCTTAGTCACATACATTGGTTCTGTGAGGCAAATTGATCTGCTGCATAACGAGTTGTCAGCTTTTCCAAACTGTATCCTGTTGCAGTCCCTCGGTCAACAGGGACGATCGAAAAAGCGGGCTTGCTAATGAAAAACGAGCGGGATCTGCGAGAGAAAAAGTGAAAGGCGGATAGCTTATAACATACAGCTGTTTAAGGTCATTCCCCAGTATTGCATTGCGTCGTGACGATTAATTAATAATTGGACCTCGTGTCGTACAATTCAGGGAGTAACCGTGATCCCGATTTCGTTCGTCCGATTTTAAATTTACTCTCCCGATTAATAATGGTAAAAGGACTGATTGGAGTCCAATTCGGGCTGTGATCATACTCACGATTAACAAAACAGGACGACCGCGAAGCGGGAGTCCGATTTGTTAATAACAAGTATGATTAAAGACAGAATTGGACGACACGAGGTTACCAATTAATCATAACCATTACAATTTCCCATTTTACATTTAAAATTTCTCCGACAAGTAAGACATCCATTAGAAAAAATGCTTAAGAGCAGTTTGCTGTAAGGATCAACTAGGGTCATGCAATATAGAAAAAAACCGATTTTTGCCAGAATAAAGGCCTAGGTAAACTAGCTCTAAAACTATAAGTTTCAGGTCATTTAGATTTTTAGTTATTTTTTTTGGAATTTTTTTTTGTATTTTGCGCTCGCGGCGACCTAAATTGACACCGAAATCGGGCATTTTAAAAAGTGGAAGCGTTGTAGAAAAGATCAACCCAGGAAATCAGAGCAGTTAAATATTTATAAAGCAGACTAACGTAGCAGTGCATCATGAACAGTAAAAATAGTTTAAGGTATCTTACATCACGGTCTACATATAAAGTGCCCACCCATGTGCCAGCAACATCAATTTGAACTGGAACGAAGAATTTCTAAACGATTCATAAGAACTCAGCGTTTTTACGAATTACATCCACAGCCTTACAGGAATACAGCCCTGTTCTCATAGAATTTAAAATAAAAAACAAAAACACCGGGAAGAGATACTTAAAATAGAAGTCATTTACGTGCCCTCATGGGGTGAGAGATTCTCGCCCACATCAACTTTGTTTTCTCTCGTAAGTTCTCGCGCGTTTAGAGATGCGCCACACTCGAGTTTTAGGTCCAGGGACCCCAACCAATGCTTACGTAACTTTTTAAAGATGCTACTTTTAGACTTTCCCCAAATCCACACACGTGTATTTCACTTGGAGAAAACTATCGATTTGCACAGTGTTTGGGTTGGAGATCCTCACTCATATCAACTTTCTTTTCTCTCGTAAGCTCTCGTGCGTTAAGAGATGCGCCACACTCTCGTTTTAGGTGCGGGATCTTAACCAATGCTTACTTAACTTTTTTTTAGCGCTTTTGGTGTCGTGATCTTAAACTATGCTTACTGGACTTCCCCCAAATCTGCACACGTGTATTTCACTTGTAGAAGTCTGTCGCTTTGGACAATGCCTGGGTTAAATATTCTCGCCCATTTATATCTTTTTTTCACTCGCGTGTTTTCGCGCGTTTAGCGATGCGGCACACTCGCGTTTTTGTGTGGGATCCCAAACTATGCTTACGGGGCTCTTTAAAAATGCTAGTTTTGGCCCTCCCACAAATCTACACAGGTGTATTTCACTTGTGGAAGTCTTTCGATTTGGGCAGTGCTTAGGTTAGATATTCTTTGCCATGTCAATCTTTTCTCCCGCGTGTTCTTGCACGTTAAGCGAGGCGGCACACTTGCTTCTAGATGTGGGGATCCCAAACTTTGCCTACCTCGCGTTTTAAAGATGCTAGTTTTAGCCCTCTTCCAAATCTCCAACGTGTATTCCACTTGTGGAAGTCTATCGATTTAATCAGTGCTTGGGTGGATATTTTTAACGATGTCAATTTACTTTTCCGTTGTTTTTTCTCGCGCCTTTAGCTATACGGCACTCTCAAACTTTTGGTGTCGGGATCTCAAACTATGCTTACTGGTTTTTTTTAAAGATGCTAGATTTGGCCCTCTCTTACATTTACACTTGTGTATTTGTTACTTGTGAGAGTCTTTCGATTTGGACAGTGCTTGGGTAAAAGATTCTCGCCCATATCAAATTTCGTTTCTCTCGTAAGTTCTCACGCGTTTAGAGATGCGCCAAACTCGCGTTTTTGGTGTAGGGATCCCAAAGTATGCATAGGGGGCTCTTTAAAAATGCTGAATTTGGCCCTCCCCCAAATCTACACAAGTGTGCTCCACTTGTGGAAGTCTGTCGCTTTGAGAAATGCTTGGGATGGAGATTCTCGCCCATTTATATTTTTTCTCTCGCGTGTTTTCGAGCGTTTAGAGATGCGCCACACTCGCGATTTTGGAGTCGTGATCTCAAACTACGCTTACTGGACTTTTTAAAGATGCTACATTTGGCCCTCTCTCAAATCTACATACGTGTATTTCACTTGTGGAAGTCTGTCGCTTTGGACAATGCCTGGGTTAAAGATTCTCGCCAATTTATATCGTTTTTTCACTCATGTGATTTCGCGCGTTTAGCGATGCGGCACACTCGAGTTTTTGGTGTAAGGATCCCAAACTATGCTTACGGGGCTCTTTAAAATGCTAGTTTTGGACCTCCACAAAAATTAAACAAACGCATTTCACGTATGCAAGTCTAACAATTTGGACAGTGCTTAGGTTGGAGATTCTCGCCCATATCAACTTTCTTTTCTCTCGTAAGTTCTTGCGCGTTTAGAGATACGCCACACCCGCGTTTTAGGCGCGGGGATCCCGACGAATGCTTACCTAACGTTTTAAAGATGCTACTTTTACCCCTCCCCCAAATTTACACACGTGTATTTCACTTGTAGAAGTCTATCGATTTGGACAGTGCCTGGATAAGAGATTCTCGCCCATATCAACTTTCTTTTCTCTCGTAAGCACTCGCGCGTTTTAGGTGCAGGAATCCCAACCAATGCTCACCTAACTTTTTAAAGATGCTTCGTTTTGGCCCTTCCCCAAATCTACACACGTGTATTTCACTTGTCGAAGTCTATCGATTTGGACAGTGCTTGGGTAAGAGATTCTCGCCCATATTAACTTTCTTTTCTCTCGTAAACTCTCGCGCGTTTAGAACTGTGCCCCACTCGCGGTATTGGTGTCGGCATCTTAAACTATGTTTAGTGGACTTTTTAAAGATGTTCCATTTAGCCCTTTCTCAAATCTACACACACGCAATACACTTGTAGCAGTCTGTCGCTTTGGACAATGCTTAAGTTGAAGATTCTCACTTATTTATATATTTTTCTCGCGTGTTTTTGCGCGTTTAGAGGTGCCCCACTTTCGCGAGTTTGGTGTAGGTATCTCAAACTATGCTTACTGGACTTTTTGAAGATGCTAGATTTGGGCATTTCTCAAATCTACGCACTTGTATTTTACTTGTGGAAGTCTATCGATTTGGACGGTGTTTAGGTTGGAGATTCTCGCCCATATCAACTTTCTTTTCTCTCGTAAGTTATCGCACGCTTAGAGATGCGCCACACTCGCGTTTTAGGTGCGGGGATCCCATACAATACTCACCTAACTTTTTAAAGATGTTACTTTTACCCCTCCCCCAAATGTATTTCACTTGTGGAAGTCTATTGATTTGGACAGTGTTTGGGTAAGAGATTCTCACC
>Ga0126339_10000026_pt1 | contig 46682 bp, 39 predicted proteins | sample OrbTmetagenome_2_FD_92532 | JGI IMG/M metagenome (GOLD analysis project Ga0126339, IMG submission 92532) | Coral microbial communities from Petempiche,Puerto Morelos, Mexico - Orbicella T R C metagenome | ecosystem: Host-associated > Invertebrates > Cnidaria > Coral | place: Petempiche,Puerto...
CAGGATGTCGGGGGTGATCTGGAACACCATGCGGGCTCGCCGGACGGAACGGACGGAACGGGCGGCGGAGGACGGGAATCCGGGGGGCTGCTGCTCTAGGTGACGCCGGCCCCACCCTTCTTCAATGACCGCCCAGGGGGCGGAATGCAACATCGCCGGCCCGTTCCCTCACGTCGCCAAGGTTTTCAACGGTCCTGGTTGATGATCGCTGGTCTTAGTTGATGGCGCTCAGACGCTCGTCGCGAAGGCGGTCGCGATAGGCGGTGAGATAGCTGCGGAAGCGTTCCGCCTGGCGGATTTTGCCGCCGACCGAGGCGATGTCGATCAGGCCGGTCTCGGGCGTGGCGGTCACCAGGTCGAAGGCGTCCTCGAAGGGGGTGCCGGCCAGGCTGGCCAGGTACTTGCGGCGCAGCAGGGACGCGCCGGTGTCGTCGCCGGCCATGGCGAGGGCGGTGGCCCAGTCGATCAGGCGGAAGGCGTCCTTCTCGTCCAGGGTCGCGCCTTCCTCATCGGGCGGTTCGGGCACCAGTTCGGCCAGGGCGCGGGCGGCCTCCGCCCAATTTTCGGTGCGCCAGTTGATCTCGGCGCGCAACACCCGGGCGTCCTCGCTGGGGTCATTCTCCAACAGTCTCAGCGCGGCCACGGGGTCATTGGTGTCGGCCAGGGCGCGCGCCCGCAAGTGGCGCCGCTGCCGCTCCAGGCGTTCGGGCAAGGGCGCGTAGCGGGTCTTGTCGAGCGCTTCCAGCGCGTTGCCGGGTTGGCGGTTGAACAGGTAGACCAGCGCCAGCCGGGCGCCCACCCGGGTCCGCTCCAGGCCCTTCAGTCGATAGCGGATCTGGCGTTCCAGCAGCGCGGCGGCCGGGTCGAGCAGGTCCACCGACACCAGCCGATCGGCCAGGCGGCGGATCATCTCGTCGCCGCGATCGCCGGTGGGGGTCAACTCGCGGAATTCGTCGAACAGGGCGATGGCGGTCAGCGGCGACATGTCGTTGGCCGCGCCCCGCAGGAACAGAGTGTCGAAGGTGGCCCGCATGGTGCGGGTGATCTCCTCGGCCCCCGGGCGATCCTGGAAGTAGGAGGCGGCCAGGCGCAGCGTGCGCAGGGCGTCCCCATAACGCTGCTCCTCCAGGTACAGGCTGCCCAAATCGGTGAGCAGGTCGTACTCGAATTCTCCGCCCCGCCAGGCGAAGCGCAAGGTCTCCAGGCCGTTGATCAACTCGCCCTTGCTGATCAGGTCGAGGCGGAACTCCATGTCCAGCCGATCGCGGGTGGCCAGGGCGGCGTAGCGGCGGGAGAAGCCCATCTCCGCCTCGTGCCAGGCGGCGATGGCCGCCTCGAAGGCGCCCGTGCTGGCCAGCAGCTTGCCCTCCAGATACTGGATGGCGGCTTCGTCATGGGTGGTGTTGTAGGTCTCGTCTCGGGCGGCTTCCAGGAACGTGTTGGCGGCCAGGTCGTCGCCGGCCTCGATGGCCGCGTTGGCAGCCACCAGCGCCAGGGGGATACGCACGTCTGGCGGATAGTCGGAGAGCACGTCGCTGGTGGCCTCCAGGATCGGCGACTGAAGCCCCGGCGAGCCCAGACGACTTTGCGCCGCCGCCCGCCAGAAGGCGGCTTCGTCCACGTCGTCCAGGCTGGGGTGGCTGAGATCGTCGACGGCCTCGCCATCGCGGCCCATGAGAAACTGGGTGGCGCCGCGCAAGGCCCGGTAGGCCGGGGTGTTGATGTTCTCCGGCGCATCGTTGCCCAGCGCCCGCAACACCCCCAGGGCTTCCGGTGCGTAGCCATTGGCGAAGTAGAACCGCGCCAGTTCCAGGCGGGCGTTGGCGCGCTCGCTGTCCGGCGTCATGGCGACGGTGCGTTGCAGATCCTGCAGCGTTTCGGTGAAGCTCTGTTGCTCGGACTCCCGGCGCCATCCTGGAATGTCGAAGACCTCCGTGGATTCGCCGCCATTCAACAAGGCGAGGCTTTGGAGCCGTGTGCCGTCCGGCGACAGGGTCAGGCCGCCTTCGGCGGTCACCTCGGCGCCACTGCGGCTGGACCGCATGCGGAGGCGGTCGGAGTGCGGCACCACCACCACTCCCTGGGCCGTGACCGGCAAGGTGGCATCGGGGTACCGGCGCTCCGGGAAAATGCCCTGGCCCAACTGGATGACCGGCAAGGTAAAGAACTGGTCCCCCAACTCCGGATCAAGCACCGGGATCACGGTGCCGCCCTCGATGACCGGCAGCAGCAGGCGCGGCCCCACTGGGGAGCGCGGCTGCGCCTGCACCTCAATGGGCCGTTCCGGCCGCAGGGGCCGCTTCATCAGGTCCACCACCCACAACAGGCCGTCGCGGCGCAGGCTGGGGTTGTAGCCAGGGGCGGTGGTCATGCGCACAAGGGTGGAGTCCGGCCCGATGCGGACCTGTTCCGCCGAGCGCACCACGCCCGCTCCGGCGCGGCGCAACAGCGACAGGTCTATCTCCTGAAAGCGGTCAAACACGACCCAGAGATAGCCTGCCCGACGAAACACTGCCGCCGCCGTCGGCCTGTCCCAGGAAAATCCAAGGCTGACGACGCGCGGCCCCTCGGCAATCTCCTCCGTGACGCTGACAGTCTCGCCGGTGTCCCCGTCGTCCATGGGCATGGCATCGAGCGTCGCACCGGCCGCCGCACTGTCGCCCGCACCGGCGGTGTCGGCCGTGGGCGCGGGCATGGCACCGGCTTCGCCGGCCGTCAGGCCATCATCCTCGGGATCCGGAGCGCTCGCGCCCGCGTCAACAGGGGCATCCGGGATGGTCGGGGGGGTAGCCGGTGACGCGGCATCCTGGGGGGCGCTGTCGTCGGGTTGGCCCTCGGCGGCTGGTGTCGGCGACGATTCGCTAGCGGGTGCAGGTGTCGGCGCCGGGTTGGCCCGGGTCCCCGGCACCGCCGCGACGGTGGGGGCACTTCCGGGCGCGGCCTCGGCAGGAGCCTCGTCCGGAGACGCCGTGGGCGTCTCGGGTGTTGGCTGCGGTGCCGCATCGGCGGTCGCCGGCGGTTCCGTGGTGGGCGGCAGGGTGATGTCCAGCACCACCTTGGGGCCGGACTCGAAGGTACGGATCTCGGCGCCCGGAGGCAGGCGCAAGGAAAACACGCTGCCGGAGTCGGTGAGGCGTGCGCGGGCCTCCGTCAGGCTGTCCGGCAGGTCTGGACGGATGGGATCCACCGCCAGCGGCACCCGGCGATCGAACCCCAGGGTGAGGCGGTCGCCTTGTCGGGTTACGGTATGCCCCACCGGGCGGGTCCAGTCGAAGACGATCCTCTGGAAGCCATCGTGGGCGCCGGTGCGCACCCGGATACGCTCGGGATCGCTAGCCGGGGACGGTGTCGCGCGATCGGGGTCGGGGCGTGTCGGCGTGGTGCTCTCGGGGGGGCTTGCGGGACCGCCAAGCAACTCGATCACCACGGCGCTGCCCTGGGGGTAGGCGGTGAGTGAGAAGGTGTCCTTCAGAGGCATGATGGCCTGCAGCCTGTCTCCGGACAGGCGGACCGTTTCCACATAGGCGGGCAGGCGGCGGGGGATCAAGGAGGCGCCGTTGGGGACCGGGGTGTCGAATCGCGCGATCAGGGTGCGATCACGCATCTCGACCGTGTAGCGGACCGGGACGTCCCAGTCGAAGATGATCCGGCCGAAGCCGTCGCCGACGCTGGTGGACACGGACGCCGCGAGGGCGTCGGCCGGTCCGGCCACCATCAGGGCCGCCACCAACGACGTCACAGCCAACCCACGCGGTGAGAGGGGGAGGGAACGGGTCATGCCGGCGGACCCTCCACGCGGTCGGGCAGGACGATGATGTCCACCCGGCGGGCCAGGCGGTCGCGTTCCGCCTCGGGGACCGGGGCGAGGGCACCGAAGCGGGTGGCGGCATGCCCCCAGACCTCCAGTGGCTGGGCATAGCCGGCACGTCGCAGGCCGTTGGCCACCGCTGCGGCGCGTGCCAGGGAGAGCTCCCAGTTGCCGGGGAACGGGCTGTCGTCGGCCACCGGCCGGGGATCGGTGTGGCCGGCGACGGCGATGCGGTTACGCAGGTTGGACAGCGCCGCGCCCAGGTCGGCCACCACCGGGCGGGCTTCGGCGGCGAGGTCCGCGCGGCCACCGGCGAACAGCAGATCGGCCGGCAGCAGGATCACCAACCGATCATCCAGGGTCTGCACCAGCGTGCCGTCGAAGCGGGGATCCTGGGCGAACAACGCGTTCAGCACGGCCGCCAGGTATCCGAGGTCCTGGGCGCGTGGCCGGCGGGTGCCCTGCGGGGCGTCGTGGCCGCCCCCATCCTCTCGTGTGCTGGTCACCGGGGCGTCCAGGTCGTGGGGCAGTGCCGCGCCGCTGAACGCCTGGGTCAAGGAGGCGGTCAGCCGCTCGAAAGCCTCGGCCTTGAAGGCCGACATGGCGAACATCAGCACGAAGAACGCCAACATCAGCACCACGAGGTCGCTGAAGGTGACCATCCAGGCCAAACTGGTTCTGCCGGCCGTCGATCCGGAGACCGGGGCCGACGCGTGTCGCGGGATCGCGCCGCTGGCCCATCGTGGACCAAGCCGGGGATCGCGAGGCTGGTCCCCTCGCGGTCCGGGTCGTGCCCATGCGCCATGATAGGCGCCGTGATCGGGATATACGCCGTCTGCGCCGCTCATTGCGCCGTCCGCTCCCTGGCGGTGCCATCGTTCTGGTTCGGGGTCTCTTGGTCTTCCCCCCCCCGGATCGTGCCCCCCCGACCACCGCCATCCGCCGGCGTCATCGCTGGACGAAACTCCACCGGGGGCCGTGCGATCGGCCGCCCTGGTGGCGTGTCACCCATAGCGTCGCCATTGAATGGCGGCATCATAGCACCGGTGCCGCCGTCTTGGGCACCCCGTATCCCCGCCGGCGGTTGCGCCTGCGGGAAGGAACCAGCGCCGTCGTCGCTGGCATCGTCGTCGCTGGCATCGTCACCGGGGCCCACCACGGCATCAATGGCCACGGCGTCGGCTGGGACGTTCGTGAGGTCCGGATCCCAGCGGGTCACGTCCACGGCCCGAACGACGATGCGCAGCCAGTCCGGATCACCGGGCGCGAGGCCCACCAGGACACTTCCCTTGGCGGCGCCGCGCTGGTTCATGAAGCGGCCGAAGTGACCGGCCCGGCGCGTCGCCAAGTGGGTGCCGTCGATCGGCAGAATGGCGACGTCGTTGGCGTCGCGGGTTTCTGTAACCTCGGGGATCATCGCCAACTCGAACCTGAGCCCCGGGGGCGCGCCGGCCAACGCAGCCACGACGCTGTCCAGCATGGCTTGGCGCGGCCGGCGCAAGCGATCGGTGTCCGGTTCAAACAGCGCGTCGGCGCGCATCCGCAATTCCACGGCCCGGCCTGGTACCGTCTCGCGCCAGCGGACGGTGGGCACGGCCGACCGGAACAGGTCGGTGACCAGGGCCATGAAGGCTTCCGCGGCGCGCCGGTTCCCGGTCAGATCATCGAGTGGCACCATGACCTCGGTTGGAGCGCGGCCCGGCGCGAAGGTGAGCGTGAGGCTGTCCATGACCGCCTCCGCGCGCTGCCGTTCCAGGCTGGACAGCGCCGTGAGCATGATGAAAAAGGCAAGCAGCAGAAGATACAAGGCCAGGAACAAGACCAGGGATCCTCGCCCCACCACGCCGACCACGGCGCCCGAGCCGAACGCCGAGGAGCCAGCGCCGGCCCGGGCGCCCGGATAACTGGGGACTACAGGCAAGCGCGCCAACCGGCGCGGTAGGTCGGGAGCGGAGATCATGTTACGTGCTCTCGCCGCATGCGGCCGGTCCGCCGGCGGCGGGGGTCACGAGGTCAGCGGCGTGAACCAAGGCAGCACCTCCTGGGCTGGCCGGGGTGCCGGGGTGGTCCGAAGGGCCGGGCGCGCCGGAGACGATCAGAAGTCTCCTAGAACGCTCACCATCTTGGATTTCAGCGTCTCGGCGTTGAACGGCTTGACGATGTAGTTGGAGACCCCGGCTTCCTTGGCGGCGATCACGTTCTCGGACTTGGATTCCGCCGTCACCATGATGAACGGCGTGGCCTTCAGCTTTGAGTCGGCGCGAACCTCGCGCAGAAGCTGTAGGCCCGTCATGGGTTCCATGTTCCAGTCCGAAATGACCAGTCCATAGGTGTGTTCCCCGGTTCGCAGAATCTGCAAAGCCTGACTGCCATCCGTGGCTTCATCAATGTTGTTGAAGCCAAGCTGACGCAGCAGGTTGCGAATGATCCTGAGCATGGTCTTGTAGTCGTCCACGATCAGGACGCGCATATCCTTGTCAACGGCCATCTGTCTCCCCAATCGCGATCACGGCGTCGCAGGGCTGTAGAATACGCAAAAGCCCTTCCATCTGGCTACTTAAAGGAACCCGGCGCGGACGCGCAAGTCTCCTTTTTTCTTAAGCGGCCCTTTGATCAGTCAAGGCTCCTTGTCGACGGGTTCCACCACCCCGGTTTCCTGTGGAAAAGCGTCCGGCGCTGGTCAGCGTCACCGCCGGCCGGCCTCCGCTGTCTCCGCTCCAATCCCAGTGCTCCCGGGCAAGGCGCGGCGGCGCGCCAATTCGGTGGTCACTTGCTTGGCGCGTTCTGGTGTCATCTGAGCCAGGATGGCCGCTGAACTGCGTTCTTTCATGTTTTCGATCACGGTCAGCAGGATCGACATGTCGAGGTCATTAAAGATCCGTGCCGCATCTTTTGGTTTCATGCTCGCATAGATTCGGACCAGCTGGTTAATCTGTTCCATCTCCTGCTCGGAATGTTTTTCCAGCAGGCCCGCGATCACCGCTTCCAGGTCCCGCAACTCGCCCACCCGGGTTTCGATACGCCGCTCCGCCGCCTGCAACAGGGTCTCGCGCGTGGCGAGTTCGCGCTCGCGGGCGTCCAGTTCCTCCCGGCGTTCGGCCAGCCGTTGCAAAAGGTTGATCTCCGACTGGGTGAATCCAGGGGGAGTCAGGCCGGAGGCCGCTCCGGCCGCGAGGTTTGGCGCCCCGCCGACTGGTGGTGTCGGCGCGCCGCTGGCGGTGACCGAGCCGTCCGGCTCGCTTTCCGGGGGGGCCCGCTCTGGTGCCTGCGCCATCGTCAAGGTTTCGTTCCCGTCACCCGCCGTGTCTTCGGCGCGCGCCAGAGCCTGCGACTGGCCCACGGAGATCGCCCCGGGCCATCCATTGATATCCTCATACAGCGCCCCCACGCGGATCGACAGCATCAGGACGGCGGCGACGATCACGCCATGAAGGATGCCGATCCTCGGCGAGGACGCTGGGGAACGGTGTGTCTTGCGCGTGGCCCGGGCCATTCTGCCTCACCTCGCCGACAGTCCGCGTGCCTGCCCGGGTTCGCCGTGCTGGCCGCGCGTGTCTCGGACTATCCTTTGATACCATTTTTTGTTGATCATGAGCGAAAATGTGTTCTTTGCGGTCCAAGGCATACCATGATTCTGTCCCCATCGGACTTCGGTAGGCGTATCACGGGGACTCTTAAGATTCGGGAAAGGCCGTGCCCTGGTGACCGGCGCGTGTGGCGTCAGCGGGCTGACTGCAAGGCCCTGAGCAACTCCCGTTCCGCCTCTGAGCGTTCGTCCTCGATAAAAAAGTCCTCCTCGTCGCGGGACACCGGAGCGGGGGTGGGGGGTGGGCGTGGTGTGGACGGGGACGGCCCGGCACCATGAGCGCCGGTCGCCGCCGCTTGCGCACCGCCACGCTGGCCGCCCAGCGATGGCGGCGCCGGCAGGCTGGCGGCGGCGATGGCTTGCTGCACCGTGCGGACGTCGGCGCTTGAGTCGGTGCGGCGGCTGTTGCCGCGCGGGGTGGCGCGGGGTTCGGCGGCCGAGGCACGGGGCTCGCGGGTCCGGGAGTCCAGCCGTCCGGCCATGGATTCCGCCCGATCCACCATGAAGGCCAAGTCATCGCGCAGGATCTGGGCCTTCTCCACGCGATCCTGCAGCGACCGACCGGCTTCATCGGCGGCTTTGCGCAGTCTGGGGATGCCAGATTCGGCCCGGTGCGTGGCTTCGTTGAAGCTGGCGATCAGACGCGTCAACTCATCCCGGTTCCGACGCAAGTCGGCCAGGCGGCTGTTGAGCAGCATGGCGTAGATGATCGTGGGCACCAGCAGCACGATAATGGCGATATCCAGGATCAGGCTGAGGGACATGGCCGCCTCGGCAATCGGGTCCGGTTGGGGACCCGGCAACGGGTCTGGTGATCGAGCCAGCGCCGACCGTCCCGGCGCTGCGACCGGCGGTCGTACCCCGGTTCACGGTTTGCGTCAGGTGTCATGGGGCTTCTGCTGCAGCCGGCGATCCACGCGGATGGCGATGTTGTTGCCGCGCCGCCCCATATGGCCGGCGAACATGGGAACGTCGCCGCAGCGCATTTGCACGGAAGACTCCGGGGTGGCGTTGAACATGATCTGCGAGCCCACCTCCAGGTTCAGGATATAGCGCAACGGCAGTTCCACTTCGTCGAGGATGGCCTCCATCTCGACTTCGGTGAACCAGATCTCCTCCGCCAAGTGGGTTTCCCAAATGGAGTCGCGGCCGAACTTCTCGCCCATGAACATCTGCAGCAGCAGTTCGCGCACGGGCTCGAGGGTGGCATAGGGGATCAACAGTTCCAGGCGACCGCCGCGATCCTCCATGTCGATGCGCAGTTTCGCGACGATGGCGGCGTTGGACGGGCGGGAGATGGTGGCGAAGCGCGGGTTGGTTTCCAAGCGTTCGAAGCGGAAGGTCACCGGCGACAGCGGGTCGAAGGCGGCCGACAGATCGGCCAGGACCACATGGACCAAGCGCTCGACCAGGTTGCGTTCGATCGTGGTGTAGGGCCGGCCTTCGATGCGCATGGCGGCGGTGCCTCGGCGCCCGCCCAGCAGCACGTCGACGATGGAATAGATCATCGACGAATCGATGGTCAGCAGGCCGGAATTGTCCCACTCCTCGGCCTTGAACACGGACAGCATGGCGGGCAGGGGAATGGAGTTCAGGTAGTCGCCAAAGCGCAGCGACAGAATGTTATCCAGGGAGACCTCGACGTTGTCCGAGGTGAAGTTGCGCAACGACGTGGACATCATGCGCACCAGCCGGTCGAACACCACCTCCAGCATGGGCAGGCGTTCGTACGACACCAAGGCGCTGTTGAGAATCGCCTGAATCCCAGACTTGTCGCTGCTGCTTTCCTCGGACTCGTCGAACCCGAGCAGACTGTCGATCTCGTCCTGATTCAGGACCCGGGTGCTTTCCCGGCCGGCGGAACTGGTGGTCACGGCCGCGGCCGCGGCGCTCCCCCCGCCGTCGCCGTCGCCCAGCATGGCTTCCCATTCGGCGGCCATGGCTTCGGCGTCCTCGGGTTGGCCTTCGCCATTCACGCCCGCGGACGCGCCGCCCCCACCGCCGCCTCCGTCCTCGGAGTCCTCGACCATGGCGGCCCACTCGGCCATGAGGGCTTCTTCGTCCTCCTTGGTGACCTCGCGTTGCACGTCGTCCGAAGGGGCCATGGGGATCGCCTCGTCACTCTTGCGCCGGCCCCGCGCCCGCGGGGCCGCGCGGGCCTACTGGACCAGCATTTCCTTGAACAACACGGCGTTGACCTGGGCCGGGCGCACGGCATTGCCGACCCGGCGCAGCAACTCTTCGCGCACCCGATAGATGCCAGCCGCGCCCTGAAGGTCTTCCACGCGAAGCTCCCGCAGGAACGTCTGAAAGTTGTCGATGACCCTCGGCATCACTTCCTCGACCCGGGCCACGTCTTCCTGGTGAGCCAGTTCCAGGCTGACCCGCACCTTTAGGAAGTGGGCCTTACGGCCGCTGGAACTGAGGTCAACGATCATCTCCGGAAGGTCGTAGAACACTGTTTGCCCCAGCGCCCCGACCTCGCCGCCCCCGTGCCCGTCACCGCCCCCGTGTCCGTCACCATCGCCGTACCCGTTGCCACCGCCGTGCGCCGTATCGCCGCCATGGGCGGTGTCGTCGCCCGAGGACGAGCCCATGATCGGGTCGAGCATCCCGGTGAAGTAGGCGCCGGCGCCTCCGCCGACAATGATCAGCAATAATGGCACCAGGATGAGAAGGAGCATCTTGCGGCGGCCACCGCCTTTTCCGCCTTCTTCTTCAAAGTCGCCATCATCGTCGTCGTAGTCTTCTTCAAGATCGTCGGCCATCGGCTGCTGTGTCCGAGCAAGGAGAAGCCAAGAAGGGAGTGTTGGCGGTCGAACCACCATGGACGACCTTGGCGGGGACACGGCCAACCGCGCCGGACCATGCCATCAAAGACGCTTGTCCGCCAAGCGGATCGCGATCCCGGTCCCATTGTGATCGCCGTCCGGTGGCCGGCTCCGACCCGGATCGGACCCAGATCCCATTCCATGGGGAAGACTAGGCCGCGTTCCTTAATAATTCGTTCAGGGCCCCGGCGGGCGGCAACTTCTGCCCGGCAACGCCCGCCGGTCTGGTCGCGACCCGCCCGGCTTCGACGGCTGAGCCTTCATTTCGCATCAACAGGTTAGGGGGTGGCATGAAAGCTGCATCACGAACGACGGGCAGCCATGCCATGGATGCCGCCGCCGGCTGACGACCCAGAGGTCACCGAGAGACGGCGCGGCGGCGCGGGCGGCGGCGAAGCCCCAGGATTGCCAGGCCACAAGGTTCAAGGTTTCACGGCTCGGTGCGACGATGGAAAACACGGCCTACATCGCTTTGTCGCGGCAGACCGCCTTGTGGCGGCAGATGGACGTTGTGGCGAACAACATCGCCAATATGAACACGCCTGCCTACAAGGGCGAGCACATGTTGTTCGCCGAATACTTGGCACGGTCCCGCAGCGCCGACAGCGCTTTCCCTGATAGCCTGTCCTACACCACCGACTTCGGAACCTATCGGGACGTGGATCGCGGCCCCATGGAGGCCACGGCGAACCCGTTGGACGTGGCCATCAATGGCGAGGGCTATTTCGAGATCGAGACCGATTTCGGTCGCTACTACACCCGCAATGGCCGCTTCATGCTGGACAACGATGGCATGATCGTCACCACCCAGGGCCATCCGGTGCTGACCACCGAAGGTACGCCCGTGTTCATCGCGCCCAACGAAAAGGAAATCTCCATCGCCCGCGATGGCTCCATGTCCACCGAGACCGGGCCGGTGGGGCGCTTGCGGGTGGTGAACTTCGAGGACGAACAGGCGATGCGCCGGGTCCAGGCCGGCCTTTACGATGCCCAGGACCAGGAGCCCCAGGATGTGGACGGGGTGACCCTGGAGCAGGGCACCATCGAGGGATCGAATGTGCAGCCGGTGGTGGAGATGACCCGTCTTATCGACGTGCACCGCGCCTATGAAGCCATCCAGAAGCTGATTGAGTCCGAGGGTGAGCGCCAGCGCACCGCCATCAAGACTCTGTCCGGCGTGAACCAGTCATAAGAGAGACCCAAGGCAAGGGGTGGAGGAGAGACGATGCGCTCGCTCAACATTGGCGCCACCGGGATGCTGGCCCAGCAGCAGAACGTGGAGGTCGTCTCCAACAACATCGCCAACATGAACACGACGGCCTATACGCGCCGTCGTACCGAATTCCACGACCTGCTGTATCAGACGTTGCGGCGCGCCGGCTCCACCTCCTCCGATTCCGGCGACATCGTGCCGGCCGGCGTGCAACTCGGCCTGGGCGTGAAGACGGCCGCCGTCTACCGCATCACCGAACAAGGCAGCATGGTGTCCACCAACAACAGCCTGGATCTGGCGATCGAGGGCAAGGGCTACTTCCAGATCGACCTGCCTTCGGGCGAGACCGGCTACACCCGCGATGGCTCGTTCCAGCTCAGCCCCGACGGGGAGGTGGTGACCCACGACGGCTACAAGGTCCAGGGCATCCAGGCTATTCCCAACGAGGCCGTCAGCATCACCGTCAACAAGTCCGGCGAGGTCCTCTACAAGCTGGATGGCCAGAACGCCTTGCAGAACGCCGGTCAGATCCAGTTGGCCATCTTCCCCAACGAGGCCGGCTTGAACCCGATGGGCGACAACCTGTTCACCGAGACCGAGGCGTCGGGCAACGCCACCGTCAACAACCCGGGTCAGCCCGGCTATGGGACCGTGCTGCAGGGCTTCCTTGAGTCGTCCAACGTCAACGTGGTGGCCGAGATCACCGAGTTGATCAGCGCCCAGCGCGCCTACGAGATGAACTCCAAGGTCATCACCACCTCAGACGAGATGATGTCCACCGTCTCGCGCATGAAGTGAGCCGCCACCCCCGCGCCGGCCGGGCGGTCGCACCCGGCGGGAGGACCCCACGATGACCCCTGCGTCGTTCACCATCGCGCTCTGCGCCGCCGCCCTGGTCGCGGCCGGCCTGGTGTCGGCACCCGCGCCGGCCCGGGCCGCCGAGGTGATCTTGCCGGTGGCCGAGACGACGCCGACCGGCGCCCCTCCGGCCGCGCGCGTGCCCGGAGGGGGGACTGCGAACAGCCCGGATATTGTCGCCCTGGCCGAGGCGCTTGTGGATGCCGCCACCCGTCGCGAGGCGCTGGCGCCGCCGGAGCCGACGCCCTCGACCACCGTGGCGGCGGCGGGTCTGCGGGCCAGCCTGCGTCCGGAGACGGAGATCGAGCGCGACGTTATTCTGTTGGGCGATGTGTTCGGTGGTTTGCCGGACGAGGCGGCGCGGGTGCCCGTGGCGCATGCGCCGAACCCCGGCGAGCGCCTGGTGCTGGATGCCGCCTACCTGAGCACCCTGGCCACGGAGTACGGCGTGGACTGGACGCCGGTCAGCCGCTTTGTCCAGGCCGAGGTGAGCCGGCGGGGCTACGAGGTGGGGCGTCCCGAGGTTCTGGCGGCGTTGCGCGATCGGTTGCTGGAGGCAGGCATGCAGCCGGGCGGGTCGATCACCCTCAACGCCCTCAACGTGCGCGCCAAGGTGGGCTCGCCGGAGGCCGCGCGGGTGCGGGTGCGGGACCTGTACTACGACGACCGCACGCGCCGTTTCAACGCTCTGCTCGAGATTCCCGCCGACGCGCCGGACGCGCGATCCGTGCGACTGACAGGGTCGGTGCATGTGGCCGTCGAAGTGCCGGTGCTGGCGCGGCCCATGCGCCGCGAGATGATCATCACCGAGGATGACCTCCGCTGGGAGGAGGTGCGCGACACCGATCTGCGCCCGGACATCCTTCTCGACCCGGCCGACCTCATCGGTCACATGGCGCGCAATGGCATCCAGGCCGGTCGGCCGGTGCGCGCCAACCAGGTGCGGCTGCCCGATCTGGTGCAGCGCAACGACCTGATCACCATGGTTGTCGAGACGCCCTTCATGACGGTGACCGCCCGCGGCCGGGCGTTGGAGAACGGGGCCCTGGGGCAGACCGTGCGGGTCGCCAACCTGGCGTCGGAGAAAGAGCTTCTGGCCGTGGTTCAGGGTCGCAACACGGTGATCGTGCGTCCCGAACTGCTGGCCGCCGCGCGATGACCATGACGCCGCGCCGACGGATGGGCGCGGCCGCGATGACAGGGCATCGGGTGCCCGGGAGACGAATGATGACGACCCCTGCCCAGACACACCGGGTCCAGACACACCGGGTCCCGACGCCCCGGTTCTCCGTGGGCCGTCCCCTGTTGCGCGGCGTGACGGCGCTGGTGGTGGCCGGCCTGCTGAGCGGCGGGCTGAGCGGGTGCAAGACCCTGCAACGGCTGGCCGAGGTGGGAGACGATCCGAGCATGAGCGAGGTGGAGAACCCCACCCTGCGGCGCGACTACAAGCCCGTCAGCATGCCCATGCCGGTGCCCGAGGTGGCCACGCCCAACCCCAACAGCCTGTGGCGACCCGGGGCACGGGCGTTCTTCAAGGACCAGCGGGCCAGCGAGGTGGGCGATATCCTGACCGTGGTGGTGGCCATCGAAGGAGAGCGGGCCACGCTGAACAGCAGCCTGACGCGCGACCGGGAAGGCACGGAAGGGGCGGGTGTCACCAACTTCTTCGGCCTGGAATCGGGCTTCAGCGAGATCTTCCCGAACGAGATCGACCCCTCCAACCTTGTCAACTTCGGCTCCAGCAGCGACCACACCGGCACCGGTGCCATTGCCCGTGCCGAGACCATCAACATTCGCCTGGCCGCCGTGGTGCTTCAGGTCCTGCCCAACGGCAACCTGGTCATCGCCGGGCGCCAGGAGGTGCGGGTGAACGGAGAGTTGCGCGAACTGACCGTCACCGGGGTGATCCGGCCGCAGGACGTGGGGTCGGACAACACGGTTGATTGGGACACGATCGCCGAGGCCCGCATTTCCTATGGGGGACGCGGGACTGTCTCGGACCTGACCGAGCCGCGTTACGGACAGCAGATTTACGACATCTTGTTCCCGTTTTAATGCCGCTGGGGTGAGGCGCCGCACGGAGGAGGCACGCGGGCATCTGGCCGCGCACCTCGGGGGCCTGTATAGTGGGCCGCATGCCGCTTTCCATCATCCCTGGGCTTCGTCGCGCCGCGCCGATCCTCCTGGCCGTCCTGGTCGGGTTGGCGATGGCTGGCTGTACGCGCGGCTGGCGTGAAGAGCCGTTTCCCGGGCCGCGTGCGGCCCTGGGCGATCCGCTGCCGGCCCGTGCCGTGACCGTCCAGCCGGGGGACAGCGTCTACGCCATCGCCCGCCGCCAGGGCGTCCCCACGCGGGCCATCATCGTCTCCAACGACCTGCGTCCGCCCTATGTGCTGCAACCCGGGCAGGTGCTTGTCCTACCGGCGCAGCGGATTCATGAGGTGATGCCGGGGGACACGCTCTACGGGGTGTCGCGGCTTTATGGCCCGTCCGTCGCGGCCATCGCCAATGCCAACGGTTTGGCGCCGCCCTACGGACTCATGGTGGGCCAGCGGCTCGTGATCCCCGTTGATCCGGCGCCGGCGGCCGTTATGGTGGCCGCCGCGTCGCCCATACCGCCGGTGACCACCGAGGGTGGTGGCACGATGGTAATGGGGGCTGGGCCGATGGTGCCACCCCTGGGCGCCGAGCCGACCTTGGATGCGACTCCGGGTATGGTGTCCGTGGCCCCGATCAGCCCGCCACCCGGGACCGCCTCGACGGGGCCGATGGCGGCGCCCGACGGCGCCCCGGTGCCGCCGCGTCGGCCACCGCCTCCGTTGTCATCCGGTGCGTCGTTACCCGGCGCGTCGTCATCCGGCGCGTCGTCATCCGGGGCGGCGGTGCGGCCACCGCTGGCGCCTGTCGCCGCCGAGGCGCGTCCCTCGGAACCGGTGCCGGCGCCGCCCCCGCGCGCCGGTGAGCGCTTTCTCTGGCCGGTGCGTGGCGAGGTGATCGGCCGCTTCGGCAGTTCAGACCAGGGGTTGCACAATGACGGCATCAACATCGCTGTACCGGCGGGCACGCCCATCCGCGCCGCCGATAACGGTGTGGTCGCCTATGCCGGCAACGAAATCCAGGGATTCGGGACGCTGGTGCTGATCAAGCACGCGGGCGGTTGGATGACCGCCTATGCCCATGCGGCGCACCTGGACGTGCGGCGCGGCGACACCGTGCGGCGCGGACAGGTGATCGCCCGCGCGGGACGCAGCGGATCGGTGGAGCGACCGCAACTGCATTTCGAGATCCGCCGCGATGCCCGTCCCGTCGACCCCCTTGAGTATCTGGCGCCGCCCGGCCAGGTGTGATCCGGCCTGGCGCGCGGCTCTTTCCGGAAAGCCCTGTCTCCCATGTGCCCCGACATCTGGCCCGACGTATCGTCCCGTCCGATCGAGCCCCCCCCGTCCGGGCCCGCGCCGCTGGCCTCGGCGTTATGGACGATCCGCCCCGACCCCGAGGGGGGACCAACCCTGGAGACGCTGAGGCCCTACCTCTCGCCGAAAGAGTGGGCACGGGTGAGCGCGTTCCGCGACCCCGCGCATGCGTGGTCGAGTGCCGCCGCGCGCGCCTTGCTGCGCGTCATGCTGGCGCGCTTCCACGGCGGGCGGCCGTTGGACTGGCATTTCCGCACCGAGCCGGGCGGGCGCCCCCATGTGGACATGACACGACCGCCATTTCCCTTGACGGAGGCGACGCGGCCCCGGTTCAGCCTCAGTCACACGCGTGGGCTGTCTGCCTGTCTGGTCAGCTTGGGCCCCTGGCCGCCGGGGGCAGAACTGGGGGTGGATGCCGAATGGACGGGGCGCGCCGTGCCGGCCTTGCCCCTGGCCGAGCGGTTCTTTCACCCCGATGAAGCGCGGGTCCTGGCGGCGCGCCCGGACGAACTGGCACTCCAGGACCTGTTCATGACCCTGTGGACCCGTAAGGAGGCCGTGCTCAAGGTGTTGGGCCTGGGCATCGCCAACCACTTGAACGCGTTCGCCTGCCTGGGAGCGCCCCCGACGGTGACGGGACCGGACACGATGGTGGGCGCCTCCGCCGCGTGGCGGGTGGGCAGCGAGGATGCCACCACCGAGCATCGACTGTCCTGGGCGGCGCGCGGCCCGGTCACGCAACCCAACGCAACCGCCTGGCCGCTGGCGGTGCCGTTGCATCGTCATGTTGTGGGGTGGCCGGTCTGACAGGGTGATCGCGGCGGCCGACGGCGAGGCCTTGCTCCCGCCTGGCGATCAGGCTTGCGGAGGGTCACCCATCAGGATGGTGGCGATGTTCCGGGTTTTCTCGGTGCTTTCGCCGTTGGGATCCATATGCTCGGTCAACCAGGCCTGTACCGCATCCGGATCGACGGGATTGGCCTTGACCTGGATGGCGATGATCGCTTGCATGGCCATCAGCCCGGCGGCCAGGTCGTCGACGACGCGCAGAACCTCTTGCGACTGTTCGGTGCTCAATTCGCCCATGCGGCGAACATCGTTCGTGACCTTGGCGATCAGTTCGGCGACTTGCGCCAACGCGAAATCGGACATGCGACCGTTCTCCTTGGTCTGATACCGCCCGACATAGGAAGTGACTTCTTATGTCGGGCGGCCGGCGCGACTGCGCCGGCGCCGCGAAGCGGCGTATGGCCTTTGTCCTGACAAGTCAGGACAAAGGTCGGCCAGTATGACCCGAGGATCGAACCGGACCAGCCTTCGTCTTGGCCGGACTGGGCGGATCCTGGCGGTGGGCCCGCCGCGATCCCGTCGAGACTGTCTCTCGCAGACCACGTCCGCCAGAGCGAGCGATACACTATCCCGCTGTGCGGGCCGGGGCAACAGGCGTGGCGGTGGGCCAGCCGTTCTCGGGATGGGCCGGTCACGGTGGCCCGTGGCGATGGCTCCGGCTCTGATCGTAGGGTGCGCTCGACGGCCACGGATGTGGCCGGCAGCGCACCGCCTCTCCTTCGACGATCAAAGGCCGCCCCGCCATCATGAGAACGGCTGGCGGTGGGCACAAGGGCGCGCCTGGACTTGGGGTCTTTGGCCTGTCGCATCGCTCAAAGTTAACGCTTTGAAAACACCCTTTGCCACACGATCATCATCGCAGGGGTGACGGGGTTGTGGTTACCTGGCATGAGCAAAAGTCAGTTGATTTCTCGCGCGGGCCTAGTGTCGCTGAGCAGAAAAGACCTTCATGTCTGAACAAAATCTTACCGCTGCTGACTTTGCCGATCTGTTCGGCGCCGAAGCCACGGGGCTCCCCGTCGAGATCCAGATGGAGATCGAGGCCAGGAATTGGCGGTATCGGCCGCTCAACAGCGCCGAGCGTGACCACGCCATCCTGGGGCTGTTGCGCCGCGTGGAGGCCAAGCAGTTCTCCATCGTCCAGAACCGGGACAAGAGCCGATGGGAAAAGGGCTGGGGTGAAAATCTCGCGGCATTGCAGGCCAGCGGGGGTGATCTCGAGTCGTTGTCACCAAAATACTGGAGACCCAATCAGCCCTTGCGGCTTCGCGGTGACTTTGTTCAGCCGCGAGACGCTGATTTCGAACCTGCCTGGTTCAAGGTCTTCACGCGCTGGTTCTTCTCGACATATCTCCAGGGCTTTGATCACATTTTTGAATTTGGTTCGGGTTCGGGCATCAACATTCCCACGTTGGCGACCATGTTCGGCGAGGCCCGGATTTGCGGCCTGGACTGGGCGCGGGCGGCCGTCGAGATCGTCGACAGTCTTCAACAGCATTTCGGGCCGCGCGTGACGGGGCGGTCTTTTGACTTCTTCGATCCGGACTATGATCTTGATATTCCAGACAACAGTGCCGTTATCACCATCGGCGCGATCGAGCAAACGGCGAGCGAGTTTCAGCCTTTCCTTGACTTCCTGTTGGCCAAGAAGCCGAGGCGGGTTCTGCATATCGAACCGATCGTCGAATGGTACGACCCAAACAACCTCGTTGATTACACGGGGATCCTGACGCAAACCGTCCGCAACTTCATGAAAGGCTATCCGGACGCCCTGGACGCCCTGGAGGGCCGGGGCGTCATTCGTGTTCTGAAGAGGAAGCGGACCCACTTCGGCAGTTTGGCGCACGAGGGGTACTCTCAATTGATCTGGGAGCCCGTGCGTGTCGGGAACAAGGAGTGTGGCCCGTGAGCCTGGACTCTTTCTTCAAGGTTCCCCTCGCCATACGGGCCTTTGAAACGGCGCTGGCTCTGCATAAGGATGGCAAGTTCGGCCAGGCGCGCGTGATCTATCGAGAACTGCTGGATGCCTATCCAGATTCGCAAAGCGTCTGGACCATGCTGTGTCAAATGGTCCATTGGACCGTCGCAGACCAGGAACCCGAAGAACCTTATGTGGTGCCTCCTCGGGTCGGTCCCCGCAGGCCGCGCTTCTTTTCCCTGGATCCGGCGCTGCAGTCCATGTCCGGGCATCATGTCAATTTCAATCTTGCCTACATCGAGGCGGCGAAAAATCTGGGATACGACACCTGCCTGTATTGCCATAGAGAATTCGAGCAGGCCCGTTCCATTATCGAGGGCGTGACCGTGCCCATGTTTCGGGATTCGGCATACGCGGTCAAGTATCGATCTCTTGAGGTGGCCAATAACGAGTTCCTGTGTGATCTGTCTCGCTTGGACTTCGAGACCATCGACGATGACGATATTCTATTCTTCCACACTGTGACACCCGTTCATGTGCAAGGGTTGGCGACTTGGCTTTCCGCCTTGTATGCCCGGAAACGACCGACCGTTGTCATCATGCTGTGGACGACAACGGCCACCGATCCCGAGGACAAGAATTTCCAGACGTTTCTATGGCGGTTGCGGGGGGTCGCCGGCACACGGTTGGTGTTCATCGGGACCGAGGCGCTGCCCAGGGACCAGAGTCTTCTGCCGCACCTGCGCAAAATTGGCCGGTTTGTCGACTTTTCCTTTGCTGGTTTTCCTTTTTCCATGGTGTACCAGCGGTTGGAGCGCGTGTTCACCGGCATCAGCGATGATCCCGAAGCGCCCCTCACCATCGGCTATTTCGGTCATAGCAATCGTCTGCAAAAAGGTGTTTGCTATCTTCCATTCATTATTCAAAAATTGCGCGCGCGTTATGGAGAACGAGTCCGCTTCATTGTGCAACTCAATTTCCAGTGGCGTGAGAATTTACTTAAGGAATTGCCCGACGTGGCTAGGGAATTGGATAGGATACAATCTTGGCCTTATGTGAAGGTTGTATCGGGATCACTGGATGTTAAGGAATACTTCGATCTTTTGGCCGAGTCCGATATCATCATGATGCCGTATGGCAAGCAGTACAGTCATTTTTCGGGTGTGTTCTGGGAAGCGGGCGTGTTCGGCAAGGTGGCTGTCGTGCCGGGGTACTCGCTCATGGCACGGGGCTGGCCGGCCTCCGGGATGGAGGTTGTCGCCTTTCAGGACTGGACCATCAGTAGCATTGTCGACGCGGTCGCGCGGGCCGTGGACGACTTTCCGCGCCTGTCGGCGGTCGCGCAGGACAGCGCGCGCCATCTTCAGCGGGAAAATGCCCCGGAGGCGATCATCCGTCGCTTCGTGGACCCCGATGCTTGATCGCACCCGACAGGGTGCCTGTGATCGACAGAGGCGAGGTGCGTGCGGCGCGAGTCATTTCTCTGGTTCAGGCCGGCTCATCCTGGCGCGCGGTCTTTACCAAAGGGGTCTCTGCAGACCGTGGTCGCCGAAAAGGGGGATCAGCCGGCGCGATTCTTGTGACGGGCGTCCGACACGATCTTGGGTGAGCATCATGGGAGAAAGGAACGGGCGGACATGACACGGTTGATTCTTGTCGCGTCGACACCCCGCGTTGGCTCTACGCTGCTGGCGGAGCAATTGAGGCAAGCCGGTTTGGGAGTCGGCAGGGAGTACTTTAACCCGTTCAATGACATAAAACCGGGTGCTAAAGAACTGGGAGCGTCAAATTATATAGAGTATTGGAAGGCTATAAAAGAAACAAAATCGGCGGGTGGTGCGATTGTCGTAAAAGCACATTTCGAACATTTTGCTTTCTTTTTGAATAAGGTAAATATTTTAAATGATCCCGACATCGAATCCGTGCATTATATTCGTCTGCGTCGCCGGGATCTTGCTAAGCAAGCAATATCATATCTTCTTGCTAAATATAGCGAAAAATGGCATTCGACACAATCAGAACAAAAGGACGCAAACGAGATTTTTAACCTGCCAGAGGCCCATATCGCTGCCTTCGTGCGAATCTACATGATCAACCTCCACATTCGCGACGTCTTGTGGTCTGAGTATTTCGAATATTGGGGTGTCGAACCCTTCGAGATCTACTATGAAGATCTTGTGCGGGGGATGACGCTGCCCGGCGCCTGCGTTGGCGCATCCGAGGATATTGTGCTGCAGCCCGAAAGCACGCAGTTCACCGCGACGTCAGGAGCGATTAACAAAAAAATCTATGAGATTTTTTCTGAACTGAAGGGAGACGCGTCTCTGGTTAATTCACCCGCCGTGTACAAGAACTCGATGGGGATGCTGATTCCATTTTTTGAGAGCAATTTCGATCTGTTCGACCGGGCGGACCAATGAGACCAATGCCGATCAGGAGCCGGTGACGCCATGTGTGATGCCAGGCGGCCTTGATCCAGACTCATGGGGACCGGGGCCAAACGCGGTCTCCGGAGTCTCGCGTGGGTGCCGCGGAGCGGCGCCCTGGGGTGTCGGCCTGCCAACGAAAAGGGTCCTCCGCTTCGTCGGCTTGTATCATGCCCAATGTGCACGAGTACAAGGCCGGCGCATGGCAACACTCTAGAATACCATGGTTATGAAAATATTCTGCCGGTCGCGATCGCGTTTCCTTTAACGGATAATTTACCACCCGATTCCTATAACGTAATACGCGTCGGGCGTTATGCCGATCGGCTTGAGGAGCGGTGTATGTTTGGGCGTTTCTGGTTCTATTCTGTGCCTGGGGGGTGGATGTGACGGCTGCGCAACTCTGCGACCCTTACGTCGCCCTGTACCGATCTGCCCTGCTGATCCGCCGCGTCGAAGAGCGTATTTGCGATATCTATGCCTCCGACCGCATACAAAGCCCCGTGCATCTGTCCATCGGGCAGGAGGCGGTGGCCGTCGGCGTCTGCGATTGCCTGGAGCGAGAGGACTGGCTGTTTTCGTCCTACCGGAGCCACGCTTATTACTTGGCCAAGGGCGGGGCCCTGACCCGCATGTTCGCCGAACTGTGCGGCAAGATCGACGGCGACGCCAAGGGCAAGGCCGGATCCATGCATCTGACCGCGCCGGAGGTGGGGGTGATGGGCTCCTCCGCCGTCGTCTCCAGCACCTTGCCGCATGCGGTTGGGGCGGCCCACGCCTTCAAACGACAAGAGCGCCCGAACATCGTTGTCGCCGTCTTCGGGGACGGCGCCACCGACGAGGGCGTGTTTCACGAGAGCTTGAACCTTGCCGCCCTTCACCAGGTGCCGCTGATCTTCCTGTGTGAGGACAATGATCTGGCGGTGCACTCCCACAAGGCTGTCCGGCAAAGCTATCGTATTTCCGACCTGGCGGCCCAGTATGGCCTTCCGGTCACCGAGATCGCCGACGGGCACGATGGTCTCGCCGTGCGCGCCCAGTTCGCCGAGGTCGCGCGGCGGGTGAGGGCCGGCGGTGGGCCGGCGTTCGTGGTCGCGCAGACCTGCCGTTACATGGAACACGTGGGACCGGGCGATGATGGCGACGCCGCGTACCGGACCGCCGGCGTGGTGGAACGGTGGCGGGCGCTGGATCCGCTGTTGACGGATGCGGAAACCCACGCCCGCCTGCTGCCGGAGATCGACGCCCAGATCGAGGCCGCGCTGACGTTCGCGGCGGAGAGCCCCTGGCCTGGCGCGGAAGACCTGTGTTCCGATGTGGATCATCCCGATCCGACGCACCACGGTGCCTGCACCTGGGGGCCGGACGCGAGCGGCCCCGTCACCTACCGCGAGGCCCTGCGGCGGGCGATGGAGGGGGCGCTCCGCGACCATCCCGGCGCTTTCGTGATCGGCCAGGGGGTGGATGATCACAAGGGGATCTTCGGGACCACCTTGGGCCTGACGGAGGCGTTCGGGCGCGCGCGCGTCCTTGATGCGCCGATCGCCGAGGAAGGCACCACGGGCATGGCCCTGGGGGCGGCGCTCGCCGGGCTCTATCCGATCCAGACGCATATCCGCGCCGATTTCGTGCTCCTCGCCTCCAACCAGATCATCAATCTGGTCGCCAAGTACCGCTACATGTTCGGCGGGCGCTTCGAGGTGCCGATGCTGATCCGCGCGGTCATCGGCCGGAGCTGGGGGCAGGGAGCGCAGCATTCCCAGAGCCTCCAGTCCCTGTTCGCCCACATTCCGGGCCTGACCGTGCTGATGCCGGCGGACAGCCAGGCTGTGCTGGAAAGCTACGAATACGCGGTGCGCCACTACCGGGGTCCCGTGATCGCCTTCGAGCATCGCCTTCTCTACGATCTGGCGTTCGAGGTGGATGCGTCGGCCCTCGCGACGCCACGGCACCCGTTCGGCGCCCGCGTGCTGCGCGCCGGCAAGGATGTGACCATCGTCGCGACCTCGATCATGGTTCTGGAGGCCCGCCGCGCCGCCGACTACCTGGCCGACACCGCCGGCATCGACTGCGAGGTCATCGACCTCAACTGTGTCTCCCATCCCGATGCCAGGGCGATCGTCGACAGTCTTCGCAAGACCGGCCGTTTGGTGGTCGCCGACACAAGCTGGCTGCCTTATGGCGTCTGTGCGGAGGTGTGCCGCCTGGTCTGCCAACAGGCGCCCCATGTCCTGAAGGCGCCGGTGCGGATGCTGGGAATGGCCCCGGCGCCCTGTCCCACGGCCAAGTCCCTTGAGGACTTGTTCTACCCCAATCTGTCCGACCTGTGTGACGCCGTCGCCGCCCTGGTCGTCGGGCGTTCCGACCATGGCATCGTCATGCCCAACGAGCGGTCCATGGCCGATATCTACAAGCGCTTCAAGGGACCCTTCTAGAGCGCATTCCGATCGATCTGGATCCGTGAATGCGCTCTAGAATCTTGATTTGCCGCATTTTCGAACCGCCGAAACAGTGCCCATTTCGGCTGAAAATGCTCTCGTCGATCTCGCCGAGCGATCGGAGTCCGTCCCTCGTCCCGTGGCTGTCCGGAGACTCATCGATGATCATGTCCCGCACTCCGTTTCGCATTTCCTTTTTCGGCGGTGGGACCGACTATCCGGCCTGGTATCTCAAGGAAGGTGGCGCTGTCCTCTCGACGGCCATTGACAAGTACATTTATTTGACCTGCCGCTACCTGCCGCCGTTTTTTGAGATGCGCCATCGTATCGTGTGGTCTCGCATAGAGAACGTTTGGTCCATTGAGGACATCCGTCATCCCGCCGTGCGTGAAGCCCTGCGGTCCATGGACTTCACCGACACCATCGGTCTCGACGTGCATTACCAGGGGGACCTCCCCGCGCGCAGCGGCATGGGCTCAAGCTCCAGTTTTTCGGTCGGGTTGATCAATGCCCTGTCGGCGTTGCGAGGCCAACGCCTCTCCCGCCATGAACTGGCCTTGCGGGCCATCGACCTGGAGCAATGCCGCCTGGGCGAGAATGTCGGGGCGCAGGATCAGTTGGCGGTGGCCTACGGCGGGCTCAACCGCATCGAGTTCATGCGGACGGGAGAGTTCCGCGTCGAGCCGCTGGTGGTGAGCCCCGAGCGTCTCCGCGTTCTCGAGTCGAGCCTGATGCTGTTCTACACCGGACTGAGCCGTTCGAGTTCCGAACTGGCCGGTCAGATCATCGCCAACCTGGACCAGCGTCAGGCGCAGTTGCGCCGCATGCGCGCCATGGTGGACGAGGGCATCGACATCCTGTGTGGCACGCAGTCTCTGTCCGCATTCGGCGCGTTGTTGCACGAGGCCTGGATGAACAAGCGCGGCCTCTCATCCAGCATGACCAACACCAACATCGACGCGATCTATCAAAAGGCGCGGGCGAACGGCGCCTTGGGGGGCAAGCTGTTGGGGGCCGGCGAAGCTGGCTTCATGCTGTTCTTCGTGCCGCCGGAGTGCCAGAAGAGCGTCAAGAAGGCGCTGGGCTTGCTGCATGTCCCCTTCGAGTTCGCTTGGGAAGGCAGCAAGATCATCCACTATGAGCCCGACACCGTGACCTATCCGGAGCGTGCCCAGCGGCTGGAGGCCAGCTACGGATGACCGGCGAGACCGTCTTTTCGACGCCATGGTTCTCGATCGAAGCCTATGTGCCGCCCGGATGCGACGCGGCGGCCCCGTACTATCGCCTTCATGCGCCCGCCGGCGTGGTCATCGTGCCGGTGACGCCGTCGGGCGATCTGGTGCTGATCCGGCAATACCGCCCCGTGCTGGACCGCTGGACCCTCGAGTTTCCGGCGGGTGGTATCGACCCGGGTGAATCGCCGCAGGACGCGGTGACCCGGGAGCTTCTGGAGGAAACCGGCTACCGTTGCGCGGAGGTCCGGGAAGTGCTGTGCGCGCCGCTGCGTCTGGAGCGCGAGGCGATGACCAATCACTTCTTCGTGGGTCTGGGGGCGGAGCCGGCGGGTGACGCCCGGCGCGAGGCGGGCATCACGGTCCTCACACTGACCCCGGAGGCGTTGCGGGACGCGGTGCTGACCGGGCACTTCGATCACGTGGCGGCCTTGCCGATTCTGCTGCTGGCCCGCTGGCGTCTGGGACTGGCGTTTCCAGGGTTGTAGCGGGATGCCAGGGGCCGACACCCTGTCGATGTCCGGGCCTCGGCGGACCGTCGAGACGGGGGCCGGGCGTTCAAACTGGAGCAAGGAGCGATGGTGCTTCCCAATACCGCGCTGGCCGACAAGGCCAGGGAGATCCGCCGCATAGCCCTGGAAACGGCCCTCAAGGCCGGCAAGGGGCACGTTCCGCCCGCGTTTTCCTGGGCCGACATCGGGGTCGTGCTGTTCTACGGGGGGGTCTTGCGCGTGCGGCCCGAACACCCGGACTGGCCCGATCGGGATCGCCTGATTCTGAGCAAGGGACATGCCTGTCTCACCCTGTATGCCATCCTGGCCGACCTGGGCTTCTTTCCGTCGTCGGAACTGCACGCGTTCTGTGGGGACGGTGCGCTGCTGCCGGGTCATCCCGATGCCTTGATCCCGGGTGTGGACGTGATCTCCGGCTCCCTGGGCCACGGCCTCGGCGTGGCGGCCGGGCTCGCCCTGGCGGCGCGGACCGACGACCGGCCTCACCGCGTCTTCACCATTCTGGGCGACGGCGAATGCCACGAGGGGGCGGTGTGGGAGGCCGCCATGTTCGCGGGTCACCATAAGCTGTCGAACATGGTGGCCATCCTCGACAACAACAGGCTGTCCGCGACCAACTACACCGATCAGGTCTTGACCTTGGGGCCGGTGGTGGATCGCTTCACGAGCTTCGGGTGGGATGCCGTGTCCGTCGACGGGCATGATCTCGAGGCCCTCGGCGACGCGTTGCGCCCGGCCCGCCTCGACCGGCAGGACAAGCCACTGGCGATCATCGCCGAGACGGTCAAGGGCAAGGGGGTGGACTTCATGGAGAACTCGCCCCGCTGGCATCATCAGTTGCCCAAGGGGCCGCAGGTGGATGCCGCCCTGACCCAGCTTCGTGATCCCGCCTATTGACCCCGCCTTTGACGAAGAGATCCGACCGATGGACTTCCGCGACAGCGTCTTTGAAACCATCCGCGATCTGATGCGCGTCGACCCGGCCGTGATGGTGGTGACCAACGACATGGGGGCCATGGTTCTCGACCAGATCCGCGAGGCGTGGCCGGAGCGGGTGGTCAACGTTGGCATCGCCGAGCAGAATATGATGAGCGTCTGCGGCGGCCTGGCCCTCGGTGGCCGTAAGGTGTTTGGCTTCGGGATCGCCGCCCACCTGATGAGCCGAGGGTGGGAGCAGATCAAGCTCGACATCTGTGTGCCGAACCTGCCCGTGGTCCTGGTGGGGGTCGGGCCGGGGCTCGCCTATGGCAGCGACGGCCCCACCCACCACGGGACCGAGGATGTGGCGCTGGCCAGCACCTTGCCAAACATGGCCATCTTCAATCCCTGCGACCCGGTCAACACCATCCAGTGTGTCCGTCAAGCCTATGACTGGGCGGGTCCCGGCTACCTGCGGCTGGACAAGGAGACGATCACGCCGATCTATGCCCAGGAAGACGACGTCTCCGCCGGATACAAGGTGTTCCGGGATGGCGATGACGTGACCGTTCTGTCGACCGGCGTGCTTACGCACCGCGCCCTGGCCGCCGCCGCCGCCCTGGCCGAGCGTGGCGTCGAGGCACGGGTCGTCGACGTGTTCCGCCTCAAACCGCTGGATGGCGCGACGCTGGAGGCGGCGATCGGCGAGGCCCCTCGGGTGGTGACCGTTGAAGAGCACAACACCACAAACGCCTTCGGGGCGCGGGTCGCCGTGCATTTGGCCACGCGCACCAGCGCGCCGCCGCTGACGCCCCTGGGCCTGCCAGACGCCTTTCTGTTCGGGTCGGCCAGCCGGCCCTGGGCCCACGACACCTATGGTCTCACTCCCCAGGGTCTTGTCGAGGCCATCATGACCGCCCTGTCCCGACACGAGAGGGTCGCGCGATGACTCTGCCGTCTCTGAGCCTGCCCGGTGGCCTGACCGTCTCTCGCCTGGGTCTGGGGACGATGGGCCTGGGCGGGCGCTATGAGCGGGACGATACCCGGGACGCGGAGGCCATCGCCCTGATCCATCGGGCCATGGACTTGGGCATCACCCTGTTCGACACCGCCGAGGTCTACGGCACGGGGCATGGCGAGGAGGTTCTTGGCCGCGCCGTGGCACATCGGCGGGACCAGGTGGTGATCGCCTCCAAGTTCAGCCCCCACCATGCCCGGGCGCCGGAGGTGATCGCGGCGTGCGAGGCCAGCCTGCGGCGCCTGGGCACCGATTCCATTGATCTCTACCAGACTCACTGGCCCAACCCGGCGGTGCCCTGGGACGAGACCATGGCCGGGCTCACCCGGCTGGTGGAGGCCGGCAAGGTGCGAGCCGTGGGCTTTTCGAACACGACGGTCGCGGACATGCGTCAGGCCCGCGCGCTGTTGCCGGCGTCGGTGCCGGTGGCCGGCGTGCAGCAGGATTACAGCCTTGTCGAACGCTTTGTGGAGCACGCGGCCCTGCCGTACTGCGAAGAGCAGGGCTTGGCGCTGCTCGCCTACAGCCCCTTGGCGCAAGGACGACTGGCGGCCAGCGACGACGCCACCCTGGCCAGGATCGCCGAGGCGCATGGTGCTAGCGCCGGCACGGTCGCGTTGCGATGGCTGTTGGCGCGCGAGGCCGTGGTTCCGATCCCCATGACCTCCCGTGTGACCAATCTCGAGGCCAATGTCGCGGCCCTCGACCTGTCTTTGAGCACGGCCGACCTCGCGGCGCTAGACGCCGCCTTCGCCGTGACCATCGAGGCGATTCCCGTGGACCGGATCCGGGTGGTCGCCTCGCACACGGGCAAGGCCTACACCTCGCTGACGGACGCGCGCGCCAATACCCTCAACCTGTCCCCCAGTCCGGCGGATGTGGCGTTGGAGTTGGCTGGCGGCGAGATGCTCAAGCCGATCAAGGTGCGCGCGAGCACCGACGCGGCGGGACGGTTTGACCTGTATGAGGGCCAGTTGCGGTATTGGGCCTGGCGCATCGCCCACAACGACACCAAGCCGATCCTGGCCTTGGTCCGCTGAGCCATGACCACGCCGGACACCGTGGCGCCCATCCGTCAGGCGGTGATCCTGGCCGGCGGGCGCGGTACGCGCCTCGGCGCCATGACCGACGATACGCCCAAGCCCTTGCTGCCGGTCGCGGGCGCGCCGTTCCTGGCACACGTGATCCGGGTCTTATGGGCGCAGGGCATTGCCGACATCGTCCTTTCGGCGGGCTATTTGGGCCGGCAGGTCGAGGCGTTCGCCCAGGCCATGACCACGCGCGACAGGCCCGTGCGATGCCGGATCGAGCCTGGTCCGTTGGGCACGGGGGGTGCCGTGGTGTTCGTGTCGGCTCTGTTGGACGACCGGTTCTTTGTGCTCAACGGCGACACGTTCTTTGACCTGCCGCTCGGGGACCTGGATGCCTTGGTCCGAACCGCGCCGGCTGGTGAGCGGACGGCCATGGCCCTGCGTCATGTGCCCGACGTCACGCGCTATGGGGCGGTCGATTTGGATGGCGACACGGTGAGCCGTTTTCGAGAGAAGGCGAGCGCGTCGGGGGATCGCCCGGACGATGATGGGCAGGACCCGGGCGCCCACCGTGTCGGTGAGGCGGCGCCTTCGCCCCGCGCCGGCCTGATCAACGCGGGGGTCTACGCCATGGAGCGGCGCGTTCTGGACCGTCTGCCCGCCGGCCCCTGTTCCCTGGAGCGTGACCTTCTTCCCCTACTCGCCCAGGAGGGCCGCCTGAGGGGACGGGCCTACCAGGGCTACTTCGTGGATATCGGGATTCCCGCCGATTTGCGGCGGGCGCAAACGGACCTCCAGGCCAGGCGCGAGGGGCGGGCCTTGCCCCGCGATCCGGCCGAGGTCGAGGGAGACAGCCAGCCATGACCGCCGCCCATGCCCGGCCGCGGGCCCTGATCACCGGGATCACCGGGATGGTCGGGTCGCATCTGGCCGACTTTTTGTTGGAGACCACCGACTGGGACCTTCACGGCCTGTGTCGGTGGCGCAGCCCGCTCGACAATCTCCGCCACCTGCTGGGGCGGATCAATCGCGGCGACCGGGTCTTCCAGCACTACGGCGACCTGCGCGACTTCCAGTCCCTGTTCCAGGTGGTCAAGGCGGTGCAACCGCACTACGTCTTCCACCTGGCGGCCCAGAGTTATCCCAAGACCTCGTTCACCTCCCCCGATGATACCTTCGACACGAACATCAACGGCACCTCCCGGTTGCTGGAGGCGCTGCGCCTGGGCGTGGAAACGGATCCGGTGATTCACGTCTGCGCATCCTCCGAGGTGTTCGGGCGCGTGCCGGCCGAGAAGTTGCCGATCGACGAGGAATGCACCTTCCATCCGGCGTCACCCTACGCCATTTCCAAGGTCGGCACCGATCTTGTCGGGCGTTACCATGCCGAGGCCTATGGGCAGACCGTCATGACCACCCGCATGTTCACCCATACCGGGCCGCGACGGGGAGATGTCTTCGCCGAAAGCTCTTTCGCGAAACAGATCGCGCTGGTCGAGGCCGGCGTCTTGGCGCCAACGATCAAGGTGGGCAATCTCAAGTCCCGGCGGACATGGGCCGATGTGCGGGACGCGGTGCGCGCCTACCACATGCTGGTCACCGTCAATCCACAGCCGGGGCAGTACTATAACATCGGTGGCGCGTACTCTTGTACCGTCGGGGAGATGCTGGAGTTCTTGATCTCACGTTCGACCGCCCGGGACAACATTCGCGTGGAGGTCGACCCCGACCGCCTGCGGCCCATCGACGCCGACCTGCAGGTGCCGGATACGCGAAAGTTCTGCGCGCACACCGGATGGCGGCCGGAGATCCCCTTCGAGACGACCATGAGCGACTTGCTCGACTATTGGCGGGATCGAATCCGGGACCAGGGAGAGGTGCTGGCGCGCTGACATCGCGCGTCCCGTGTCGCGGCCGGGCATGGGGCGGGGCCGTCTCGCCCCATCGTTTCAAGGAAACACCGCACCATTATCGATTCGTTCACCCATTCGCCGCAGGATGGTCGCGACTGTATCGTGATCGATGACGGAGCCAGGGTGTTCATGATCAGGCCGCCGAGTCCAGGTCGTTATTGCGTGCTCGGCGCATCCGGGTTGGTGGGGTCGCACCTGCTTTCGGCGCTCGCGGGATGCGACGGGATCCAGGTTCGCGCCGTCTGTCATCGCCGCCGGCCGGTGATCGAGCATCCCTGCGTCGAGGTCGTGTCCGCGGACCTGACCGTTCCCGCACGGGCGCGCGATGCGGTCGCCGGGTGCGACGTTGTGCTGATCGCCGCCGGTGTGTTGGCCTCGTCGCCGGTGCTGGCGCGGGACCCCGTCGGGCCGGTCCTGGCCAACCTGAGGATCGCCACCACCGCGCTGGAAGCCGCCTGGACCGCCGGGGTCACGCGCTGCCTTTGGGTGTCCTCCACCACCGGCTATCCGGCGGTCGAGGGCGTCCTGGATGAGGATCGTTTTTTCGAGGGCGAGCCGCCGCCGGGGTGGCGGGGGCTCGGCGAGATGACCCGGTTCGTCGAGAAGCAGGCCAAGTGGTACGCCGAACAGCTTCCCCGGTCCATGCCCGTGGCCCTGATCCGGCCCACCCTCGTCTATGGCGAGCATGACCATTTCGACGACGACACCGCCCACTTCCTGCCGGCCCTGATCCGCCGGGTTGTCGCGCGCGAAACGCCCATCGAGGTCTGGGGCACCGGTGAGCAGAGCCGGGACCTGATCCACGCCGCCGATGTGGCCCGCGCCGCCCTGGCCGCCCTGTGGACCGTGGAGGGATGCCGCGCCTGGACCATTGGCGCGGGAGAGAGCTACAGCGTGAACGCCTGCTTCCAGCTTCTGCTGGACCTGGACGGCTTCACGGACGCCCAGGTGGTGCATCGGCTGGACAAACCCACCAGTGTCGGCACCCGTCGTTTCGACACCAGCCGGGCGGCGCGGGAACTCGGGTTTCGGCCCGTCATATCCCTTCGGGAGGGATTGCGGCGGACCCTGGCATGGTACCGCGCCCAGGCTGGGCGGTCTGGGGCCGAGGAGCGCGCGGTTGGCTGGCGGTGACGGTCGACCCGGACACGGGGCGGTGACGTGTCCGGGATTGCGAGACCCCGTCGGGACCAAAATCGGATAGGGACCGGATCATGGCGAGCGTCGCACTCATTGTCCCCAGTTGGCACTACTGGACGGACCCGTTGAAGTTGCAACCCCTCTGGGAGTTGTATTACGCCACCGTGCTCGCGGATCAGGTGCCGAACGCCACCGTGGACGTGATTGACTTGCGCGGGGCACCGGCTGGCGCGCCCGGTGACGGGGTGCCGCACCGCGACATCTATGTGTACTGGATCATGAAGTCGGCGGACGCCTTCGAACTGTATGCGGTAAGCGAGGCATTACGCCGAACCTATCCCAAGAGCCTGCATATCGCCGGCGGGACGCATGTCGACCATCTGCCGGATCAATGCGCGGCCTACTTCGACGTGATTCTGAACGGCACGGCCGAGGACACCATGGTGCAGGCGGTGCGTGACGCGCTGGCGGGCCGACCGCTGACCCAAAGGATGGTGTCCGGGCGGCGCAACCATTTCTCGGGCTTTCCGCATGCGCGGCGGTCGTTCATTCCCCCCGAACGGGTGGCCAACGACAAGCATTTCCAGATGTATGGCGGCGTGCCGGGCACCGGTGTCTATTTCTCGCGCGGGTGTTCGTTCCGGTGCAATTTCTGCGTCTACAACAATCCCGGAAAGTTCGAGTATCGCACGCCAGAGCAGATCACGGCGGAGATCGAGGACCTCAAGACGGTCTATGGCGTGCGGGGGGTCAACTTGCGCGACGAGGTCTGCGTCCCCGTGAAGCGGTCCGAGGCCATTCCCTACATCGAGGCCATTGGCCGGACCGGTGTCATCTGGCGCGGCCAGAGCGTGCCCCTGGGCGATGAGGACATGGTCGCTTTGGCGGCCCAGAGCGGCCTGAAGGAGTTGGCGCTCGGGTTGGAAAGCGTTGATTCCGATGCCGTGCTGGTGACGGCGAACAAACCCTCCAAGAGCATCGATAACAACAAGCGCTACATCGAAATCCTCAAGAAGCATGGAATCAAGGTGAAGGTCTGCCTGATCTTCGGCCTACCGGGAGAGTCCGCGCACGTGCTTGACCGGACGATCGCCTTTCTGGAGGACGTCCAGCCCGATTTCGTGGCCGTGTCTGGGTTTGATCCGGTGCCGGGCAGTCCTTTCTTCAAGAACCCCCAAACCTATGGGATCGCCCGGATCGACGACGACCTGTCCAAGCATGCCCACCTTCTGTACCGGTTTGGCGACGAGGAGGAGGTCGGGCTGCCCTTCGAGTATGTGGAAGACGCACCCTGGGGCAAGGCGCTGAGCCGGGCGCAAATCGCCTCGAACATCAAAAGCATCCAGGCATACCTGCGGGATCGCGGCATGAGTTACTGACCCGCGTTCGGCAGTCGGAAGGCCCTGAAGGGGCCGCCATCGGCGACGGACCGGCCGACGGTGACGGAACACAGAAGGAGTTCAACGCCTCATGAAACCGACCGGTATCATCACCCAGGCTTCGGACCATGAAACCGAACAGCGCGACGCCATGCTGGCGTGTTTGCAAGGCGCCCCCATTCCGGCGGATCAACTGCTTCAGAACATTGGCCTGTTCATCGAGTCCAAGCACCTGGCGCGTATTCTGCTGATGGACCATCTGTTCCGGCAGATCGTCGATGTCCACGGCAGCATCATGGAGTTTGGGACCCGCTGGGGGCAGAACATGGCGCTGTTCTCGGCGCTGCGGGGCATCTACGACCCGTTCAATCGCCATCGCAAGCTGATCGCCTTCGACACGTTCACGGGATTTCCGTCGGTGCACACCAAGGACGGCGGCCACGAGATGATGGTGGAAGGCGCGTTGTCCACCACGGAGAACTACGACCAGTTCCTGGACCGGGTGTTGAGCGTGCACGAACAGCTCAACCCCCTGAACCATATCAAGAAGTTCGAGTTGCGGAAAGGCGATGCCAGTGTCGAGGTCGAGCGGTACTTGAAAGACCGCCCCGAGACAATTGTCGCGCTCGCCTTCTTTGACTTTGATATCTATGAGCCCACCAAGAAGGTGATGGACCTGATCGCGCCGCGCCTGACAAAGGGTAGCGTCGTGGCTTTCGACGAACTCAACGATCCAGACGCGCCGGGCGAAACCCTGGCCGTCATGGAAGCCGTTGGGCTGCCCAACGTGCGGCTGAAAAAATACCGCTACGCATCGCGTGTATCCTACTTCGTTGTGGAGTAGCGAACCGAGGCCGAACGGCGAACGGGGCGATCCGTGACTCCCACGATGTGACACGGTCCATAGGCCGCTGGCTGTCGGCGCGAGCGGCCATTGGGGCTAGGCCCCGCAGGCGGAGGTGTTTTGATATGTCGCTGTGCAATGTCGGGCTGAGCCAGATCAACAACAGCTTCTCCGGTGCCCACTACCTGCCCTATGCGGTCGGTCTGCTGCAAACGTATGTTAACGCCCATGCCCCCGAGGCGGGACGATACGCCTTCATGCCGCCGCTGTTCTCCCGCGTGGCGGTGGAAGAGGGCGCGCAGGCGCTACGGCATGCCGACGTCGCCGGGTTCAGTCTTTATGTGTGGAACGAGCGGATTTCCCTGGCCATCGCCGCCCGCCTCAAGACGCTCAATCCCGCGGTGTTGATCGTCTGTGGCGGCCCGCAGGTGCCGGACCGGGCCGAGGCGTTCCTGCGCGCCCATCCCTATGTGGACCTGGCCGTGCACGGCGAGGGCGAGGCGGTGTTCCTGGAGATTCTGGAGCGTAGCGAAAGCCGGGACTGGACCGGGATCCCCGCCATTTCCTGGCTGGACCGGGGCGACGGCCGCTTCCGGCATCAGCCCAAGGGCCAGCGCCTGCGTGATCTGGATCTCATCCCCTCGCCCTATCTCAGTGGCGTCTTCGCCGACCTGATGAACACTTACCCGGATGTGGAATGGCTGGCCCTTTGGGAGACCAACCGGGGGTGTCCCTTCCAATGCACGTTCTGCGACTGGGGATCGGCCACGCAGACCAAGGTCTTCCGCTTCGGCATGGATCGGCTGAAGTCGGAAATGGAGTGGTTCGCGTCCAAGCAGATCGAGTTCATCTTCTGCTGTGACGCGAACTTCGGCATCCTGCATCGCGACGTCGAGCTGGCCCGGTTCGCCGGGGAAACCCGGGTGCGCACCGGCTATCCCCGTGCCCTGTCGGTGCAGAACACCAAGAACGCCACGGACCGGGCCTACGAGGTCCAGAAGGTCCTTGCCGACGTGGGGCTGAACAAGGGCGTGACCCTGTCGATGCAGTCTCTCGATTTTGCCACGCTGACCAACATCAAGCGTGACAACATCTCGCTGGACACCTACTCCGTCCTTCAGAAACGCTTCACCCGGGACGGCGTCCCCACCTATTCCGACCTGATCCTCGGCTTGCCGGGCGAAACCTACGACAGCTTCGTGGAGGGGACCTGCGCGCTCATCGAGGGCGGTCAACACAACCGCATCCAGTTCAACAACCTGTCGGTCCTGCCCAATGCGGCGATGGGCGATCCGGCCTATCTGGCCGAACACCAGATCGCCCTGGTGGAAAGCCGCATCCTCAACATGCATGGTGCCCTGACCGTCGATCCCGAGGCGGTGGATGAGGTTCAGCAGTTGGTGATCAGCACGGGGTCGATGCCGCCGGCCGACTGGCGCCAGACCCGGGCCTTCGGCTGGATGACGGCCTTCCTGCATTTCGACAAGATCATCCAGATCCCCCTGATCCTCCTGCATCAGGTGGCTGGCGTGCCGTTCCGGCCGATGTTGGAGCGCTTCATGGCGGTGGAGGCGGCGACGCATCCCATGCTGGCCGACATCCGCGACGTGTTCCTGGACCGGGCCCACGTGATCCAGCAGGGCGGGCCGGAATACGAGTACTCGGATCGATGGCTCGGGATCTGGTGGCCCCACGACGAGTACGCCCTGATCTGCCTCGTGGTGAACGATCAGCTCGACGCCTTCTATGCCGAGGCCGAGGACCTGCTGTCCGCGATCCTCGCCGAGCACGGCGCCAGCGCCATGGAGCCGATGCTGGCCGAGGCCGTGCGGTTGAACCGCGCCCTGCTCAAGCTGCCCGGACAGATGCGGGATGCGGAGATCACGGTCGGCCACAACATTCTCGAGGTCTATCACGGCGTGCTGCGCGGCGAGCCGGTTCCCCTGACGGCCAATGAGGTGACCTATCGTGTCCTGCGGTCGACCCAGCACTGGGACGACCTGGAACGGTGGTGCAGGGAGGTCGTGTGGTTCGCCAACAAGAAAGGGGCGTATCTGTACGGGACGGAAGCGCTTGAGAAGTATTATGCGGGCCACCACTGAGGCGACGACGGCGCCCCTGAGCCATCGTGTCCTGCGCCATCGTCCCCTGGGGCGCAGCGGCCTCATGGTGTCCGAGGTCGGTTTCGGCGCCTGGGGGATCGGGGGCCGCACACCGGGCCTGACCTCCTACGGGCCGACGGACGATGCCTGTTCGCTTCGGGCCTTGAGCGTCGCCCTGGAGCGCGGGATCACCCTGTTCGACACGTCCCCGGCTTATGGGGCCGGCCACAGCGAAACCTTGATCGGTCGTGCCGTCACGGGGTCGGCGCGCGCGCGGGTGGTGCTGGCGACCAAGGGCGGTTGCGAGCGATACGACCAGCCCCTGGACTTCTCGCCGGAGAGTCTGGAACGCTCGCTTGCGGCCAGCCTCGAGCGGCTCAATACCGACTGGGTCGATCTCTACCAGCTTCACAATCCCCCGCCCGAGCGCATGGCGCGTGGGGACGATCTGCGTGCCCTGATGGAGCGCTGGAAGGCCGCCGGGCGGATCCGCGCCTTCGGAGTGTCGGTCGCGACGCCGCGAGACGGGCTGACGGCCCTGGCATGCCTGGCGCCTGACGCCATCCAGGCCAACTTCAACCTTCTGGACCAGCGGTGCGACGCGGAGGGGGTGCTTGATGCCGCCCAGGCGGCGGGCTGCGCGGTGATCGCGCGCACGCCTCTGTGCTTCGGCTTTCTCACCGGCACCGTCTCGTCCGCCGATCTGTTTCCCGAGGGCGATCATCGCCGGCGGCTGACACCTGACCTGCGGGGGACGTGGGTCGAGTCCGGCCGGCGCATGGTGGAGGCTGTTCGCGCCGAGGCCGGCGGAACGCCCGCGCAGATCGCTCTACGGTTCTGCGTTTGGCACGACGCCTTGGTCAGCGCCATCCCGGGCATGGTCCGCCCCGAGGAGGTGGAGGAGAACGCCGACGCCGCCGGTGTCTTGCGGCCGTTGATGCCCGAGGAGATCCGGCGTCTGCGAGAGCTGTACACCGATATTCCCGTTTCACAAGGCACGGAATCCAGGCAAGGCTTGCAGAAATGAACGTCGAGACAACGACATTGGCCGGCGTGCGGCGTATCACGCCGCCAACCATCTTCGAGGATTTCCGGGGGTCCTACGTCGAGATCTATAACCGGGCGCTCTACACCCAGGCGGGGATTTCGGTGGACTTCATCCAGGATGACATTTCCACCTCCACCCGTCATGTGCTTCGGGGGATCCATGGGGATGGCAGGACCTGGAAGCTGGTGAGCTGTCTGTTCGGCAAGTTTTATCTTGTGGTGGTGGACATGGACCCGGAGTCGCCGACCCATCGGCGGTGGGAGGCCTTCACCCTGTCGGATATCAACCGGCAGCAAATTCTGATCCCGCCGAAGCATGGCAACGGCCACGTCGTTCTCAGCGATGTTGCCATCTTTCACTACAAGCAGAACACCGACTACGACCGCAGCACGCAGTTCACCATCCAGTGGGATGACCCGGCCTTCGACTTCTGGTGGCCGATCCGGACACCGATCCTGTCGCGGCGCGATGACGGGACAGAGCCATGATCGACGTCGGTGCCGTTCTCGTGACCGGCGGCAGTGGGTTCATCGGCGGCAATCTGGTCACCCGCCTGGCGGCCGAGGGCGTCGCGTCCTTGCGCACCACGTGGCATAGCCGACGGCCCCCCGCCTTGCCCGAGGGCGTGGAGGCGGTCCAGGCCGATCTTCGCGACGCCGAAGCCTGTGCCGCCGTGGTGCGGGGCATGGACACGGTGTTCCTCTGCGCGGCCCGGACGTCGGGCGCCGCCGTGATCCGGGGGGCTCCGCTCAGCCACGTGACGCCCAACGTCTTGATGAACACCCTGATGCTGGAGGCCGCCTATCAGGCGAGCGTCAAGCGTGTGGTGTTCCTGTCGACAGGCTGCGTCTACCCCGACACCCGGGGGCGTCCCGTGCACGAGGATGAGGCCCACGCCGGACCGCCGTTCGAGGCGTACCATGCCGCCGGCTGGATGAAGCGCTATGGGGAGATCCTCTGCCGGACCTACGCCGAGAAGATCTCGCCGCCCATGTCCACGGTGGTGGTGCGTCCGGCCAACGTCTACGGACCCTTCGACAAGTTCGGATGGACCACGTCCCATGTCACCGCCGCGCAGATCCGCAAGGTGCTGGAGCGTCAGAACCCGATTGAGGTGTGGGGCACGGGGCGGGACGTGCGCGACGTGATCTACATTGACGACTTCATCGAGGGCCTGATCCGCGCGGCGCGCGTCGAAGCACCCTACTTCGAGGTCAACATCGCCAGCGGCACCGGGCGGACGGTCACCGACATTCTCCATCACGCCATGGCCGTGGAGGGTCACGAGGCCGAGATCCGCTACAACCCGGCCAAGCCCAGCACGGTGCCCATCTTGCTGTTCAACACCGATCGCGCGACTCGGGATTTGGGGTTTGCAGCGCAAACGGCGCTGGCCGAAGGCATGGCCAGGACGTTCGCGTGGCTGCGGGCGACGCCGCCCTCGGTCTGGGATCGGTAAGGGCCGGGGATTGACAGGGCTGCGCCCGCGCGCGTCCGTCCGCCAGAGGGGAGAACCGTGCATGGTCAAAACGAACGCCGAGCGTGACGAGCCGAGCGACGCCAAGGCGGATGCCCCGCCCCTGGCCGAGACCAATGGCTGGTTGAGCGCGACGCTGGCCGCCGACCAGCTATTGGACGGCCCACCCGCGCGCCGCGCCCGATCGAACATGCGCAAGGTGAAGGAACTGGCGCTATGGGAGCCGGAGGCGTGCGCGGCGCATCTCGAGCGGGCCTGGCAGCTAGGCTGGCATGACCCGGCCATCCTGGGACAGTTGCGACACGATCTGAAAGACTTCAGGGCCACGGCCCGGCTGATGAGCTACCATCGGGAGCGGATTGATCTGGCGGCGCGCGCGGGCGATGCGGCGGCGTTCGTCGAGGCGGTCGTGGACATGCAGGTTGTGGCGGTGCCCTTTCGCTTGCCCGCGCAGGACAAGGCGTTGGCGGGCTTCACGGAAGACCTGCTGGCGCCGCTGCGCCGCCCCCTGACGCATCCGCCCGCCGTTCCGGCGCGCCTGTGCTATATCGTCGCCTTGCCGGCGGACTCGGGTAGCACGCTCCCGGCCATTTCCTTCGAGATGGCCGCCATGCACGACGGCGCGCGCCTGGAGGCGTCGGTGTTCGTGCCGGAACGCGAAGCGGTCGTGCGTCGCCGGAATCCGGCTCTTCTGACCCACGTCGAGGCGGCGCGCGCCGCCGGTATCGAGACGGTGTTCGCCGAAGCCGGTTTCGAAACACCTCTGTTGGAGCGTCTTCTGTCCTGGCGCGATCAGCTTCAGGACCGGGCCTGCGACATCCTCGTCTTCATGTGGCAGGCGTTCGAGCACTACTTGCTGGCGGCGCTGCGTCCCGGACACCTCCTGGCGGGATGGGACATGGGCAGTCCCGACTGGTACACCAGTCCGTTCCTCGACGTGTCCTTCGCCGGTCATCCGCACGCCTGCATGGAATCGCGATGCGACTCCGTGTTCCTGCCGCTGGGCCTGACACGCGATCACCAGGCACGGGGGACTGCGCTTACGCGGGGCGATCTGGGTGTCCCCGACGATGGGCCGTTGCTGATGGTCTCCGGAAGCGCGGACAAACTGTCGGTGGCGGCTTTGTGGCGCGCGTTGCGGGACATCCTGGATGCGCGCCCGTGCCGGCTTCTGGTGCTCGGCGTGCCCCCGGAAAAGGCGGCGCCGTTTCAAAACGACTGGCCTGATGGCATGCGCGCCCGCTGCCATGTGGTGGCCCGCCGCCCTGACTTCGCGGAGGTCATTGGGGTTTGCGACATCTACCTGGACACCGTTCCCGTCGGCGGTGGCTTCGCGGTCATGGAAGCCATGCGGCAGGCAAAACCCTGTGTCCTGGTGCATCACGACGTGGGCCGGATCTTCGACAAATCGGCCAACTACAACACCATGAGCTTCCTCGGGTTCGATCCGGACATGGCCGTTCCACATGATGACCAACCCGCCTACGTGGCCCGCGCCCTGGCCTATCTGGACTCCGAGGACGAACGGCAGCGGCAGGTCGCGCGCCAGAACGTCGTCATCCCGGGGATGACCCGACCGCGCGACAGGATGGTCGGCTTCGAGACCGAGGTGCTGGATCGGCTGGCCTCGATGCGGGAACCGGTCGTATAGTTGTCGTTATGGACGGGGAGAATCCCCGTCATATCGCTGCACAGAAAGGGCGGTGGCATGTCCGTGGAGATGATTCCCTTCAACCGTCCGCACCTGTCGGGCAAGGAACTGCACAACATCGCCGAGGCCCATCGAAATGGGGTCCTGGCCGGCGACGGTGTCTTCACACGGATGTGTCACGAGTGGCTGGAAAAGCGCGCCGGCTGTCCGCGCGCGCTGCTGACGCATTCCTGCACGGCGGCCCTGGAGATGGCGGCGCTCCTGCTCGATATTGCGCCGGGCGACGAAGTCATCATGCCGTCCTTCACGTTCGTCTCCACCGCCAACGCCTTTGTCCTGCGTGGCGCCGTGCCGGTGTTCGTGGACATCCGCGCCGATACCCTGAACCTGGACGAAACCCTGCTGGAGGCCGCCGTTACCCCCAAGACGAAGGCCATTGTTCCGGTGCACTACGCTGGCGTCGCCTGTGACATGGATGGCATTCTCGAGGTGGCGCGCCGGCACGGGCTGGCCGTGGTCGAGGACGCGGCCCAGGGGATCGACGCGCTTTACAAGGGGCGTCCGCTGGGCGGGATCGGCACCCTGGGGTCCTACAGCTTTCACGAAACCAAGAACCTGATCTCCGGCGAGGGCGGGGCCTTGCTGGTCAATGATCCGGCCTATGTGGCGCGGGCCGAAATCCTCCGGGATAAGGGCACCGACCGGAGCCGCTTCCTGCGAGGCGAGGTCGACAAGTACACGTGGTGCGACCTGGGATCGTCGTTCCTGCCCGGCGAGATGACGGCGGCGTTCCTGTGGGCTCAGTTCGAGCATGCCGACATCATCATGGGCCAGCGCACCGAGCTGTGGCACCACTATCATGTGGCACTCAAGCCGCTGGAGGACAGCGGATTGCTGCGGCGGCCGATCATTCCGTCCGAGTGCTATCATAACGGCCATATGTACTACGTTGTCGTGGCCGAAGGCGTGGATCGCGCCGCCGTGATCCAGGCGCTCAAGGCGGATGGCGTGCAATGTGTGTTCCACTACGTTCCATTGCATTCGGCCCCGGCCGGACAGCGGCTGGGGCGCGTCGCCGCCGACATGTGCCGGACCGACGACCTGTCGGGGCGCGTCCTGCGTTTGCCGATGTGGATCGGCCTGACGCGCGATCAGCAGGATCGGGTGGTCGACCGGTTGCGGGACGCGATTCTGCGGGCGCGTCGACCGCAGTAGACGATGGTCTTTGGAACTGGGAACTGGGAACTGGGGCCGGGCGATGCAGTTGGACCAGAAGGGTGCGCAGACCAGACCGACGTTTCCGGTCTCCTACGCCATGGCTATCGATGGTCGGTGGGTGGAGGAGCCGGCGGACGGCGTGATTCGTCGTGACGACCCAGCCACCGGCGCGCCCGTGGCCGTGTATCCGGCTGGCACTGCCGAGGCCATCGACGCCGCCGTGCGGGCGGCCCGCCGTGCCTTCGACGCGGGCGACTGGGCCTGGCTGGAGGGCGAGGCCCGCGCGGCGGTGTTGATGCGCGTCGCGGACGGCATTGATGCGCGCCGGGACGAAATGGCCTTCGTGGAGAGCCACGAGACCGGGAAACCACTGCGGCAGGCGCGCGCCGAAATCGAGGCCGGGGCCGGGATGTGGCGGTATGCCGCCGGCGTGCTCCGCGCCTTGCACGGCGAGACGTTCAACACCCTGGGCGACTCCCTGCTGGGACTGGTGCTCAAGGAGCCCATCGGCGTCGTGGCGGTCATCACGCCATGGAACTTCCCGTTCTTCGTCGGGGCGGAGCGCTTCCCCTTCATCCTGGCGGCGGGCTGCACGGTGGTCGCCAAGCCGAGCGAGTTCACGTCGGGAACGACCTTGATGCTCGCCGAGATCTGTGGCCAGGCCGGGGTGCCGCCGGGCGTCTTCAACGTCGTCACCGGCACCGGTCCGATGGCTGGACAGGCCCTGATCGATCACCCCCGGGTGGACATGATCGCTTTCACCGGGTCCACGGCCACCGGCCGCATCGTGATGCGGGCCGCGGCCGGCACCGTGAAGAAGTTGAGCCTGGAGTTGGGGGGCAAGAACCCGGTTCTGGTCTTCGCCGACGCGGATCTGGACGCGGCCGTCGAGGGCGTTGCGTTCGGTATGCTGAACAACGCCGGTCAGGCGTGCGTCGCCGGCAGTCGCTTGCTGGTGGAGCGGCCGGTTGCCGAGGGGGTTTGCACGGCCCTGGCGCGGTATGTCGAGGCCATCCGGGTGGGGGATCCCCGTGATCCGGCCACCGCCATCGGTCCGCTGATCAACCAGGCCCAGTTTGACAAGGTGAGCGGCCATATTCGCCGTGCCCTCGACGATGGCCTGACGCTTCTGGCCGGCGGGCAGCCCCCGGCCGCCGAGGGCCAGGGGTTCTACGTCGCCCCCACCATTCTACGGGCGGAGGGCATGGACCACCCCATTTGCCGGGAAGAGGTCTTCGGCCCGGTGCTGACGGTCACGCCGTTCGATACGCTGGACGAGGCCGCGGCGCTGGCCAACGACACCGACTACGGCCTCGCGGCCACCATCTGGAGCCGGGATCTGGACACCGCCGTTCGGGCGATGCGGCGCATCCGGGCCGGTCGCGTCTGGATCAACACGACGATGACAGGGGGGCCGGAGATGCCCATCGGTCCCTTCAAGCAGTCTGGTTTGGGGCGCGAGACGGGGCTGTACGGCCTGGACCTCTACGCCGAGACCAAGGCCGTGCACATCCGACTCGGGCGTGAGGATGCGCGCCTGCCCGTCGGTTCTTGATGCCAATGGTCCCCTGCCCGTGACGGTTGAGCCTCCCCTCATTCGTCGCGGGCGTGGCCCCAAGATGATGGAAAATGGCCGTTGCCTGGGCTGGTGTGTCGCGGATGAGTCCCCATGTTGCGTCCCAGATGTATGCGGTTCGGGGCATGGTGACCGGCGCGGTGTGGGGTCGAGCATGGACAGCGGCGCTGACGATCGGCACGGGCCGCGTGCCCACGTCCGTCGACAGACGGCATGGTGAGTACCAATTGTAGAAAGAGGTCTAGGGGTTGGTTATTAAGGCGCGAGAATCCGCGTCAACAAGTAAACCAGTCCTTAACGGCTTTAGTCGAGGATGCGGCCAGGACTCCGCGCCGAGTCTTCGATGCCGGGCTTCGCAGAAAGCGAACGAGTCCCTGAACGGAGGGTTCTTGGATGCCCCTTCGCACCACTATGACAGAAGGATTTTGTCATCATGGAAATGGGTCGCGAACTCTCGCTTGAGAACAAGCTGAGACAGTCTTCGGTGCGCGAACGTGTCGATCAGGTCCTTGATGGTCAGAGACCCGGCCCCTGGGTCGTCGAACTGGACCCCACAACAGCCTGTAACCTTGCGTGTCATGGCTGCATCAGCGCCAACCTCCTGAATCAGGGTGGCTTCGATCGCGAGCGGATCCGGGCGCTTGCCCAGGAGTTCATCGATATCGGCGTGCGTGCCGTGGTGTTGATCGGCGGCGGCGAGCCCATGGCGCACCCGACCTTCGGCACCATTGTGGACATGTTCCACGATGCCGGACTCCATCTCGGTCTGACGTCCAACGGGACCCTCGTCCACAAGCATCTCGACCGTCTTGCGGAGAAGTTCAAGTGGGTGCGCATCTCGGTGGATGCCGGCACCGACGAGACGTTTCGCGCGTTCCGTCCGACGGCGTCGGGTGCATCCCTGTTCGGCCGGGTGATCGACAACATGCGGGCGCTGGCGCCCTTGCGCGTCGGCAAGCTCGGGTACTCGTTCCTGGTGCTGTCCAAGACCGACGACAGCGGCGCCGTGATCGCCAGCAATGTGGGCGATATCGAAGCGGCGGCCCATTTGGCGAAGGACATCGGCTGCGATTACTTCGAGGTCAAGCCGAGCTTCGACATGATGCACTTCTTGCAAACGCACTCTCAGGCGGTCAACGCGGAGGTGCGCCAGCAGATGGACCGCATCGCCCATCTTCAGAGCGAGACGTTCCGCCTGATCTCGCCCTACACCCTGCACGAGGCACTGCAGGGCCACGATGTCCAGGCCAAGCCCTACACCCGCTGCCTGACGGCCCGCCTGCGCACCATCGTGTCGCCAAGCGGCGTCTACGTATGCCCCTATCATCGCGGCAACGCGGAGATGCGCATCGGCGACGCCAACACCACCTCGTTTCAGGACATCTGGCATGGGGAGCAGCGCCGGGAGATCATGCAGCGACTGGACCCCAGCACCCATTGCGGCTTCCACTGCATCCGGCATCGCGGCAACCTGCTGCTGGAACAGTGGGCGGCCCAGGGCACCAATGGACGGGATACCGTCGACGACTATGACATGTTCATCTGAGGGCGACGGCCTCGCGCGGTCGTGGTGGCGCGGACCGGCGGGCCGATGACCACGGGGAAACGCTTGCTGATCGTCGGTGGCGGACATGCGGAGATTCCGCTGATTCAGGCCGCCAAGGCGCTTGGCTACCATGTCATCACCAGCGGCAATGAACCCGGGCAGATCGGTCATGCCTATGGGGACGCATACCGATGCGCCGACTTTTCGGATCCGGACGCCATCCTGGCGGTGGCCCGTGCGGAGCGAATCGACGCCGTTTGCGCGGCGGCCAACGACTTCTCGGCGCTTTCCGCCGCCTATGTGGCGGAGCACATGGGTCTGCCGGGACATGACTCCTTTGCCACGACCCAACTGCTGCACCACAAGGACCTGTATCGTGCCTTCGCCCAGCGTCACGGCATCGCATCGCCCGAAGCGGTGCATTTCCGGTCCTTTGAGGAAGCCTTGGCCTCCGGTCTTCCGCTGACGCTGCCGCTGATGGTCAAGCCGATCGACCTGACGGGCGGCAAGGGCATCACCAAGGTGGAGCGAGAGGAGCAGTGGCGGCCGGCGCTGGAAAAGGCGTTCGCCCTCTCTCGCCAGAAACGCGTGGTCGTGGAACGGTTCCTGGAAGGCAGCCAGCACAGTTGTTCCATGTTTGTGCGTGACGGCCGTGTCTGCTTTGTGTTTCTTGATGACGAGTATTACTATACGAACCCGTTCCTGGTGTCCGGCGCGGCCACTCCCAGCATCAATCAGGGCCGCGTGGAAGCGGCACTGGGCCGGGCCGCGGAAGACGTTTGCCATCTGCTCTCGCTGACGACGGGCCTGGTCCACGCGCAGTATGTGCTGCACGATGGCGTCCCGGTGATCATCGAGATCACGCGTCGTTGTCCCGGCGACCTCTACAATCGCTTCGTCGAACTGTCGACCGGGGTGCCCTATGCCACATGGGTGGTGAAGGCGGCGGCGGGTCTCGACTGCACAGACGTGGCGCCGCGAGACCCCCATGGCTGCTACTTCCGCTACTGCGTTATGCCGCACCAGCGGGGTCGTCTTCGGGCCATCGAGATTGATGACAGTGTGCGCGAGCGGGTCGTCGAGTCGCTCATCTGGGGGCGGCCGGGCGATGCCGCCAGCGACCCGCTGCTGTCGAAGTTTGGCATCGTGTTCCTGAGGTTCGATGATCCAGCGCAGATGCTGGCGCATGCGCCGTGCATGGATAGCCTTGTTCGGACCGTGGTGGAGCCCGCGGCGCCCTAAGACGGGCGATGCCATGGAGTGGGCGGGGCAGACGGCACCCGGAGCGATTCGGTCGGGTTTCTTGCCGGTGCCGTTCGTGGTACTCTGTGTCGTGTGTGTTCGCTGACGATGCGGACCACAGGCGCTCAGGTAGAAGACTTGACGAGTAGAAGACTTGGCGAGGATGCGACCATGGTAAACGCGTTGACCGGCAATGGATTGAGCAGCCTGCTAACGACAGGGACCAACCTGAACACGGTCCGGATCGCCGAGCGCATGTACACGGACATGCGCAAGAAAACCGATGCTATCGAAGCGGGCTACGATGAAGATGTCCAGCCCCTCCAGGCGCGACGGGGCACCCTGGCTGGTCGGCTGCGGGACCTGCAAGCGGTGCAGACGGCCGTAAGCAATGGCGAGCAGCAAGTCAAGGACGTTCAACTCATCTTGTTCGAGATGCGTACGCTCGTCAATAGAGCCGAGGCTAACCCTGATAGTCGCAGTTACTATGTGAGTCAGTTCAACGATCGGCTCAAGGAAATAAACACCATCGCCGATCGCTACTCGGATACCTACAATATTGTGGGAAACGCGGATGTTAAGACGCTGCTTCCACCGGAAAAGAGCGTTCAAGTCTCGGATTTCACGGCCGAGGAGACGTTCCAGGCGCTGTACCTCGGGACCAGCTTCAACATCATCGGGACCGGCGCATCCGAGGGCGTGAGTTATCAGAACGAGCCCAAGTCCAACTTCATGCAGGCGGTGGACGCCCCGGGCGGCGATGAGCAGGACACCTCGATTCTCCACGACTCCTCGCGCGTTCAGAACGTGGTGGTGTCCGGTGACACGATCCAGTTCGATCTCGATGGCACCACGGCGTATACGGGCACCGTGGAAAAGGGCGGCCTGGGTATCATGCCGAGTTGGTACTATGACAACTTCACGGATTTCGACGGCATGCGCCAGGCCATCCGCGATGCCGAAAGTCATTTGAACGATGTGTCCTTCAGTCTTCGGCAGATCGATATCGAGGTGACGCCGTTCATCGCGCGGGTCGAACGAGATGTGGGCAAGATTGAGTCGGCCCTGAGTGACGCCGCCACGAACAAAAATAAGGAAGTCTCGGAGATTGAAGAGGAAACCCGGCGTCAGTTCGAAGCCGTGGAACAAAGCCTGGCGCAATCAAGCGCGGATTTGGATCGATACAAGACCATTTTGCAGAGCCTGAACAAGGGACCGTTCGCCGATATCTTTACCTGATCGCGGTGCGCGCGCCGACGCGGATGACCTGGGGCGAGTCGGTCCCGTGTCATGGTTCCAAGGGCTGTGGTTCATGAGCCGAGGGGGAGGGCGACCGCTCCCCCCCCCCCCCCCCCCCCCGTGTTTGTGTGCCAAATAGGGTTAAAGATGTGCTTTCTTCCAGTCGGTAACGATTTTTTTCCCTCAACCACCTCACTATAAAGCGTGAAGTTTAATAATACTACGAGAAAGAATTGAAAATCGTTATTTGGAGTAA